>RCUF01000088.1_pt1 | contig 58695 bp, 48 predicted proteins | sample 2166311 | NCBI WGS metagenome assembly RCUF01 (sample SAMN09932608, study PRJNA488358) | compost metagenome | feature: garden; material: soil; isolation source: compost soil in 4-hydroxybenzonitrile-enriched culture | place: Germany: Experimental Botanical Garden Goettingen | collected 2016-01-27
GGCTCTTTTGTATATTTATTTCCAGCAGGTGTCGCACTTCATATTACAATCCGTCAAACATTAAAATATAATATGTAGACACGAAAGTCATTAATTAAGCGCAAGGAGGACAAAATGAAGCCAAGAATAACGGTTATTACAATTGGTGTAGATGATCTGGAGAGATCCTTAGTATTTTACCGAGATGGTCTGGGGTTTGCGACTGAGGGCATTATAGGAAAAGAATATGAACATGGTACAGTTGCCTTTTTTGACATGGAATCTGGCATAAAACTCGCTATATTCGAGCGTGATAACCTCTCTCGTGATGCTAAGATAAATCCTTCCCAACCTAATCCTGCTGAATTTACTCTTGGTCATAATGTAAATAGTAAAGAAGAGGTTGATAGCATAATGGAAGAGGTGCGGAGAGCTGGTGCAAATATTACACTACCCGCACATGACACCTTCTGGGGCGGATATTCTGGCTATTTTCAAGATCCAGACGGACATTTGTGGGAGGTTGTCTGGAACCCGGAATGGGAAATTGGATAAGGTGGGATGTTGGATTTCCCCTATTTGTCGAAGGGGCTGATAGAGATGATTCAGTGAAATAAAAAAACATGTCCGGATCATCTCCGGACATGTCTTGTAAGGCTAGCGCTAATGCACAATAGTTAGCTTATATAAGTTCAGGATGCTTGCTCAAATTGGCTATTGTACAGATCGGCATAAAATCCGCCCTTCGCCAGCAGCTCCACATGATTCCCCATCTCAATGATGTCCCCGTCCTTCATGACGAGAATCACATCGGCATTCTTGATCGTAGACAGGCGGTGGGCAATGACAAAGGAAGTCTTGCCTACAGTAAGCTGATCCATCGCTTGTTGAATCAACAATTCGGTACGTGTATCGACCGAGCTAGTTGCTTCATCCAGGATTAGCATCGGTGCATCCTCGATCATGGCTCTGGCGATGGTGATCAATTGCTTCTGACCAGCTGACAGCGTGGCCTTATCATCCAGCACCGTATCATAGCCGCGCGGCAGCGTCTTAATGAAGCTATGCAGCCCTACTGCTCTGCATGCGGCTTCAACCTGTTCATCAGTGACGTTCACTTTGGAAAAGATAATGTTGTCTCGGATAGTCCCTTCGAATAGCCAGGTGTCCTGCAGTACCATGCAGAATAATTCATGAATGTTGTCACGTGTTAATTGACTGATCGGTGTTCCATCAATGTAGATCTCTCCACCATTTAGCTCATAGAAACGCATGAGCAAATTCACAAGCGTAGTCTTGCCGGCGCCTGTGGGGCCGACGATGGCAATTTTTTGACCAGCCTCAGCCTTCATGGAGAAGTCCTTGATAATCATCCGGTCTTCATTATAGCCAAAACGCACATGCTCGAATTCGACGTTTCCTTTGGCGCTATCCAGCTTCAATGTCTTATCACGCTCATCTGCAAGCTCTTCTTCTTCCAGGAAATCGAAGACGCGTTCACTCGCAGCAGCAGCGGATTGCAGGTTAGTGGCTGCTTGTGCCAGCTGTGACAAGGGCTGTGTGAAGAGACGAATATACACCATAAAGGCTACAATTGTCCCCAGCGTGATCACGTGCTGATTAACCAGCACGGCTCCCACGACACAGACGGCGACATAGCCAAAATTACCAATGAACATCATGACAGGCATCATGAGCCCGGACATGAACTGTGACTTCCATGCGTTCGTATACAAACGACTGTTAATGTCGTGAAAAGCTTCTTTGGCAGCAGGCTCTCCATTGTATACCTTGACTACATTGTGGCCAGTATACGTCTCCTCGATGTGGCCATTGATCTGACCCAGCTCTGCCTGCTGAGCTACAAAGTATTTCTGTGAATGCTTCATAATCAGACTCATCAGAGCAAAACCGAGCAGTGTCGCTATGATGCCAGTCACGGTCATAATCCAGTTCGTGTACAGCATCATTACCAGAGCGCCCACGAAGGTTGCGAGCGCACTGACCAGTGTACCCAGACTGTTGTTCAGCGTCTGCCCTATCGTATCGACATCATTCGTTACACGGCTTAGTACATTACCATGGCTTGTACCATCAAAATACTTCAAAGGAATGCGATTAATTTTCTGGGACAGCTCAGCACGCATCTTCTTGGTAATCCGTTGTGCGACAGTTGCGGTAATGAATCCCTGAACATAGTTGAAGACCAGCGCAAGTCCATATAACACAACCAAGACAAGCATAATCTGCTGAACAGCATCTATGTCAACGCTGGTAGCGATCCCTTCTTGGATGAGGTTCGTAATGTCACTAAGCTTATCCGGACCAATGACATTGAAGGCCGCACCGACCAGAGCCAGTACCATGGCAAGTATAATCATAGGTACATAAGCTCTGCTATAAGACGTGAGCTGACCGATGGCTTTCTTAAAGTTATTTACTTTGGCCCCGCCTCCGTTCCCCATTTCGGGAGATTTCTCTATGGGGCCATTCGGTTTCATTTTCGTAGGCTGGCTGTCGACGGGATGTTCGTTCTTATCCATGTATAAGTTCCTCCTTCGAAAGCTGCGAATACGCAATCTCCTGGTAAGTGCTGCAGCTTGACATCAGCTCTTCGTGAGTGCCGCTCCCTACAACCTCTCCCTGTTCCAATACAATGATGCGATCTGCATCCTTGATTGTGCCTATGCGCTGCGCAACAATAAGTGTCGTGGCTTGGCTCGTTTGTTTCTTGAGTGCGGAGCGCAGAATACGGTCCGTCCTGTAATCCAGTGCCGAGAAGGAATCATCAAAGATATATATTTCCGGCTGACGATAGATCGCACGTGCAATGGACAGACGCTGTTTTTGACCACCAGACACATTGGCTCCGCCTTGTGATATTCTTCCCTCGTAGCCACCATCCATTTTCTCAACGAACTCCGTACCTTGAGCAATTTCGACAGCTGCTTTTACGAGTTCCTCTGAGTCTCCAGCTTCTCCGTTAACCCCATACGATACGTTGGATGTTACAGTACCACTGAACAGCACAGCTTTTTGCGGAACATATCCGATCTTGTCATGCAGCGCCTGCTGATCGTAGCTCTTGACATTTACACCATCCACGAGCACTTCTCCCTCAGACACATCATAAAAGCGGGGAATCAGGTTAATGACACTCGTCTTACCACTGCCCGTCGCACCGATAAAGGCAACCGTCTCACCGCGTCTCGCCGTGAAGCTAATATTACGTAATACAGGCTCCTCAGCATTCGGATATTTGAAGCTGACATTGCGGAATTCCACTTGTCCGATAACTTCCGGTGCTCCTGTGGTCTCCTCTCCGTTTACAATGCTGGACTGGGTATCGAGCACCTCCATGATCCGCTTGGCGGATATCGACGCACGAGGCATCAGAATGAAGATCATGCTCACCATCATAAAGGCCATGACAACCTGCATTGCATAGGAGGAAAATACGACCATATTGGAGAACAGCGTAATACGGTCAGGCACAGCCGCTGCGTTAATCAGAAAAGCACCAATCCAGTATATCGAGACACTCAGACCGGACATGATAAAGGTCATACCCGGGCTAATCATAGCCATTAATCGGCTTGCGAATAGATTGGTATTCGTTAATTCCACGTTGGCCTGCTGGAACTTGTCTTCCTGATACTGGTCTGCATTATAAGCACGCACCACCCGCAGTCCGGTCAGATGCTCACGGGTAACCCTGTTCAGATTATCAGTCAACCGCTGTATTCTCTGGAAGCTTGGGAGTGCAAATATAACGATGACACTCAGCATGACAATCAGAACAGCTACAGCCGCTCCAGTAGAGGCAGTCCACTGCCAGTTTTTATCTGCAATCTTCACAATTGCCCATACAGCCAGGATCGGGGCCTTGATGATTACCTGTAGTCCCAAAGCAACGACAGTCTGAATCTGGGTAATATCGTTCGTCGAGCGAGTAATCAGGCTTGCTGTCGAGAAGTTATTCATCTCTTCCATGGAGAAGGATAATGTCTTGTCGAAGACCATTGCACGTAGGCGCATAGCCAATCCTGCCGCAACCTTGGCCGCGAAGTAGCCTACAATGATCGAGGCAATCATACTACCAACTGCACAGAGCAGCATGTAGCTTCCGGGAATAAGTAGCTCGGATACCGGCGTTCCCTCAGTCTGCAGCTTCGTTGTAATCTCGGCCATGTAATCTGGGAGCTTCAAATCCAGCCAGACCTGTACAACGATGAAGACAAGGCTACACAGCACAAGCAGCCATTCGTGTTTCTTAAGGTGTTTGAATATCTTCAGCATTCGGTTGCTCTCCTTTGATCTAGTAATCTGTAATATCTAATGAGGTACAGCAGAACGCTGTGATGCACACGGGTCTAGTTAGCTTTGGGCAACAATAAGCTTGATGAGTCGAATGAATTCCTTAGCATCCTGCTCGTCCAGCTTCCGAAGGACTGTCTCGGTCCACGCGATGCCTTCATTGTATTTATCAAGCATAAATTGCTTACCCGCATCCGTGATGAATACGATGACCTTGCGTTTGTCGCTGGCATCTGTGCGCCTTACTATCATTTCTTTTTTTTCAAGACTCTTCAGCGCTGTTGCTATTCGGCCCGTACTAACAGACAAATATTCGCTCAGATAGCCTGAAGTAACGCCATCCTGCTGGCTAAGGGCAATAAGAATCCCCATCTCACCACGGGAAAAATGTCCTCCTTCTTCCAGTGCTGGCTTCCGTGATTGGACGATGCATTCGAATAATTCCACTGCAGAGGCTCTGTAATCCATGGGTCTATCAACACCTTCTCACCAATATCTCATACCGTAAGATACAAATCTTATACTATAAGATAATAGAGTTGTGAGACCGGAAAGTCAATTTCGAAAATATGGAACTAATGACACAAGCATATTTCTATGGTTCAGTTCTACGAGCTTAAGGAGTAAAATGGAAGAGAAACACTATTTACATCTTCAAGGAGATGCCTAATGATAGCACTCGATAACGCCTATTATATTGCACTGAGCTTCCATACTCCCAAGCCAGACACGAGAGCCTATTCAGTCTATCTACAGGAGCAAGCTATTCCGTTCTATAGACTTCATAACGAAAAAAAAGATGCTGCAGGACTACAGCATCTACACACATAAGATCACAGCAGAAAAACATGGCGACTTCCCGTTATGGAATAGCTTGCACCTGGTTCAACTTGACCAGCGCAAATCTGCTACTGATTTGATAGATGTACTGGTACAAGAGGGATTTGGGTCGAGGTCTGACTGGCACTGGACTGAGCTTTGACAGTAATATGGCTGAGCTAAGACAAATCAGGACCATGCGTTACAAGACAATCAGTTCGCTATTGAAATAGTATCGGTTCGTTGAATTAACAAGTGCACCCCTATTCATATATGAAAACATTACGTCCCTGCAGACTTTGCGTATTGCGGTTATTATCACTGTAGTACTGACTAAATTCATTGATTTGTCTTTGCGAGATCTCGACTGGGTCCGTCAGGACATACCACTCTACATGCTCGGTTAGCGGAGGTGTAGTGAGCGAGCCCAGGTAGTGATAATAGCTTAACTTACTCGGCAGCAGCAGGCTTAAATCCAGTTGCTTTACTGGGATGTTGGTGGCTCCCTTCGTAGCTTCTTTTGCAGCATCAAGAATTTGTTGGAAGCTGTGATTCTCCCTTCCTTCAACAAGCATCACACCTATGACCGCCGTACTACCGTCCTGTGCTGTGTGAACAAAATGTCCTTCGACCGGAAAATGCTGACCGTTGATTGTATGCTCGCTCTGTGCGTGGAAATGAACCTGCTTCAGCTCATACGTTCGATCATCAATTTCAGCGGTGCCCTGCAATTCTACCTGGATGCTATGCCCATTATTGACGACGGAGTGACCTATATTTTCATAGTTGCACTGGATTCCTGAGCCTTGATATGGAATCACATTCTGAGTGAGAATATCAATAGGGGATTGAAGGTTACCGGATACAATCTGCCATTCCTCTTGATCCGTATATGAGAAATGATGACTATCCGCTGCTTTGACATTAGTATGCCCTGCTTCGGCATGTAATACAGCCTCATGATTCGGTAATGGCGTCACTTTTGATACATTTTCATTCCCAGCCATGGAGCATCCGCTTAATGATAATAAGGCAGCAGCTCCACAGCCAAGCATTGCAGACATAAGCTTATTCACCTGTTCAGCACCCTTTCTATAATAAAATAAGTAAATGATTGAATTGACCATCCATGTCATGCAGAACATGAAATTTTTAGTTATCCATCCATTATTGAACATTATTTTCGCATGATACGGTGGATGGCTTCTGTACTGTCGATCACGTTTTGCGGTTCATATACACGTAAGATGTAGGTGATAACGAACTATAAGGAGAGAAGCAGCTATGAGCACACCCATGCAGGAGTTCCCTTGACAAGCCCTTGTTCTTTGAGGATATTTTAGTAAGGGATCTTCACTGAATGAGTTAAATGCCTGCCATTATTATTTTTTTGAGGGTTGACCGAAAGGACGTGTACTTATGAGTATGGCTGAATATAAAGGTAAGGTTAAGAACATTGAGGATACGCCATTTGGATATACGATTTCAGTGATTGGTGGCAAGTGGAAGATGGTTATTATGTATCTGCTGGCCGAGAACGAAACTGTTCGTTTCAATGACCTCAAGCGGCAAATTGGAGCCATTACCTACAGAACACTGAGCGCACAACTGAAAGAACTCGAAGCAGACGGACTGGTGAATCGTAAGGAATATCCCCAGGTCCCACCGAAGGTAGAGTACAGTCTCACAGATAAAGCAAAGACGCTACTGCCAATATTGGAGAACCTGTGCGAGTGGGGAGTAAAAAATCAACCTCAATAAATTTTGTTGAATGAAAATAGAGTATTAGACTTAAAAATAAAGTTGTAGACTGGTGTAATAACCCACCGAGCAAAAGTAAAAGAAATTATACAAGATTCATTAAAGTCACTTGGATTAGCGATTCCTGGAACAGCTTATTTTGACCCTCAACTTAATGACCTACACCAATATTATAATAATTTAAAACATGCGAACTATTGGGTAGTAGAAATGGAAGGAGAAGTTGTTGGTGGAATTGGTATAGCGCCGTTTAACGAACATGATAAAGTATGCGAATTACAAAAGCTATACTTAAGTCCAACAGTTCAAGGTTTAGGGCTTTCCAAGAAACTTATGGAAACAGCTTTGTCATTTGCCTCTAAACATTATGAAAAGTGCTATTTAGAAACAATCCATGAATTAAAAACTGCATGTATATTATATGAAAAATTTGGATTTACACTATTACATGAACCTCTATCAGGTTCTGAACACTCTGCTATGGATGCGTGGTATATAAAAGCTTTTCAAAGTTAGTGTGTTAGCGAACAGCCACTCACCCTGATTAGAGCGTCTCAACCAATTTCTGAATCTTTGAGTGGGAAATTAAATATACAGGACCCATTATTTCTATTTTGCCGTCCTTTACACGTATAGCGCTCTCTTGTTCTGCCGCATAAACATCAATCTCTTCAGACAAGGGGAACAGGTAGCCTTGAACAAACGTGGCGTAGTCGCGTTTAGAATGAGATTCATAGGCAAAATGATCAAAGCCAATACCATCATAAATAGTACTTGTTTCAACTTCATGGCCACCGTTTTTCGAGCATAACCATTTTGCAGACATGTTTATCGCACCAGCGCTGGCACCCATTATAACGGCATTGCTGTTCTTAATAACATCCGATAATTCATATTCCGCCAAAAAATCGTTTTGCAAAACAGGATCTCCACCGCATAAAAAAGCGACAGAAGCGTTTTGAATGAATCGCTGGGCATCTTCCTTCTGCATGCGGTAATCAATGAAATGATATTCATCAAAAATAATGTTAGCCTGATCAAACCATGTCCTTTCAAAAACATCATCAATGTTAACTTGCCTATCTTTATAACCAGACGGTTGACCGCTAATCATAACAAGCGATTTTCTGTCTGTTATATCCTCATGCAACAATTTGACCAGCTTCTCTGGAAAAAAATCATTAAACCAACTGAAATAGTAGTGAGTCTTCAAACTTAATTACCTCCATATGTACTATTTACATTCATCCATTCTTAACGTTTATATTACCATAACATGGAATTGGAACCTATTAAAAAACGTACGCGGGTAGCTCTCACAGCTTCGAACGCTAGCTAGCCCAAAAAGCATCTCCCACACTCATCGGTATAAGCCACTGCTGCTCCGATACTTGTGCTGGGGGATGCTGTTATTTTGTACAGTACATTCATAATACTTCCACCTGCTATCACCTCGTGCTAATAGCTATAGTGTAGGAGCTTACAGGCGTGGTATCACTTTAAACAAGATCTGCTACTGAAAAAATGGAGCAGGCTTGAAGAGCAGTGTGTCCCCAGATTCAAGAGTAATTCTATGAGTGCTGTTCCCTTCAGCCTCACCGTGATCATACACAAAAGCTTCCTGACTACCAGCCTTTCTACAATACAATACGCATCCCTTCCCCCAGTCCGGTAGCTGGAGCTTCGTTCTAATATTGCGTGTGGCGACCAACTCACCCCGAAGCTCTCCTGATGTCCGATCCCAAGCGATAGAAAGACTTCCTCCGGGTATGCGCCAGCTGCTCATGGAGCCTCGACTCCATCGCGCCGGAAGTGCGGGCAACAGCTTGATCCATCGGGATGACACATAGAGCAGCATTTCCTGCACTGCATTAACCCAGCCCAGATTGGCATCCAACTGCACAGGTGCGGCGGGCATGGACATGCATATTCCCATATTGCGCCAATCGTTATGCAAGGTGTAGCCGTTAGACAGCAGACAGGAGCGGGCAAGAACATCCAGACACTCCACTGCCTTCTCTCCATCACCAAGTCGTGCATAGATTGATGACATATGGGCAAGGGACCAGCCACTCTGGGCTCCCAGCTGACGCAGATGTACCGCCGCCTCAAAGGCCTGGAACAGCTCTGGCTGCTCCTCAGGGGAGATCTCCTGGCCCGGAAACACCGGATACAGATGCGATAAATGCCGATGATACTGTCGATCCTCAAAATCAGGATGCAGCCATTCCTTTACCGCTCCCTCCTGATTCAGCGTATATGGTGGCAAGCGCTCAAGCATGGCCTCCCACTTCGGAATCTCTTCCAAATGAACGCATGCGATGCGACAGGCTTCAATGACATGCTGCAGTAATTCCTTAATAATCGCCACATCCATGGTGGCATTGATCGCCGTGGGCATAGGATGTGCTAGCGACCTCCCATCCTTGGGCATAAAGTTCTCAGGAGTGTTCTCGGGAGAGACGGATGGATAGATGACATATTGTCCATCGGCATCCAGCACCAGGAAATCTTCATAGAACTGCAGAGCCTCCTTCATAAAAGGTAACGCCTGCTCCAGCAGAAAGCTCATATCTCCGCTATATTGAAAATGCTCATAATAATGTCTGGCCAACCATCCAGCTGCCCCTGTCCAGTTCATAATGACGGGGACAATCTGATTCGGGGTACCCAGCCCCGGCGTTGTTCCAGCTGGTACATATATGCCCTTGCAGCCATAGAGCTTGCGGGCATTATCCTGGAAGTCCTCCAGTAGTCCATTGTAATAACGAAATAAGGACTGATTCAGTCTGGTGAGTCCACCAACATGCGTATGCCAATACATCATCTGTACATTCTCATTAGCCATATGATGACCCCAGATCAGCCGATAGTCTCCACCCCATAAGCCGTACAGTCCGAAGGGCAGGCTTCCATGCTCTGAGACACCGCTAATGAACAAATACCGACCATAGGCCCACTGCTTGCGGACAAGACCTACAGGAGCCTCGCCTTCGTAAGCTTCGAGCAGCAGTTCTTCATTCCAGCGTTGATCATCTGCTGCATCATCCAGATCAAGCTCGGCTGAATGAAATAGTGCCTGATGCAGCTCTGTATGCCGATCCAGCAGAAGCTCGTAGTCGGTATCGAGTGCTTCCAGCTCCTGTTTTAGTCGCAGCCATTCGCGCTCCCGCTCACCTGCGACGAACATCTTGATCAGAACGAGCAGCTTGCCGCTCGTCTGATAATGTAGTCGTCCTTGGAGATGTGGCTCAAGCCCATCAGCTCGTCGGGTATGAGTCAGCTTGCTCTGGCTCTCTTCCAAGGTGTGCTTAGCAGAGCAATCACGGTTACTCCCTACAGTGCCGTCCTCTTCAATACGAATCAGACGCAAAACGGCCCCAAAGTCCCGCCCATCGTCGTTACAGGCGCCATACAGCAGGTAATCCCCATCCTCGCGGACTGTCACAGATGCCTTTAGTGCTTCGAATTCCTCGTCCTCTCGTGCACGATCTCCGGGGGGAAAGCCTAATCCTATAGAGCCAGTAAGCCATGCTTGCCCTGAAGATTTCCCTGCAGCTTGCCCTTGTGCCTGCTTCGGTGCTTCTGCTTCTACTGTCTGAGCAGTATGCTTCTTCTCCAACTCTCGATGCTCCAGCTTAAGAACGACACAATCGTCTGCCCTTGAGACGAACAGCGTTCTTGAATAGCTACGCTTCCCATCCTGCCAGCGAACCTCAACCTCACCCGTCTCCATATCCAGCTCACGTCGGTATTGGCGAAAGGCGCTCTCGCAGGCCATGGATACGCTTAGTAGCGCAAGCGGGCAGCGAGAGGCCAGCTTGGAGGCATAGCCATTCTTCTGCAAGGCTCGAGTCAGATGCCAGCTAGCCTCATCATATCGCCCCTCGTCCATCAGCTTACGGGTCTCATTCAATGTATGACTGACATCAGGAAGCTTCTCCTTACGGCCCCAATGCCATAGCTCGCTGTGCTGCAGCAGCACCGTCTCCTCCTGTATACCGCCCTGTACGGAGGCGCCAAGCATGCCGTTGCCGGAGGGTAGCGCCTCACGCCACATTCCCTTCCACCAGGAAGCAGGATACCTCAACCGTAGTCGATTTTTATAGGGTCTGATACCATTCTGCCTGTTCCCCTTGCCCTGTTCAGCATGCTGGAACCGCTTATTCTGCTCGACATTCTCGTTCTGCTCGTGCCGCAAGCTCATGATGTCTCTGCTCCAAGCCTCTCCATTTCAATACTTGCAAGGAGGAACGGGGCCACACCCATCTGCGCATCACTGACAATCTGCTCACTAATATAATAAGCATAAGAGCCGTCGCGGTACTTCCTCCCTCCAAGTCCAGCACCGTGACAAATACGATGCAGGTGCACCCCTTTGTCATCCTCGGTGACGAGGTGCTTCAGAATGCCTGCGTATGCTCGCTCAACAACACCGGGGTCCAGCTCAGCGAGATAATGCAGTCGCAGCCCCTTGGCCAGCGCATAGGTCAGCATGCATGAGGCAGAAGCCTCCAGATAATTGCCCTCCCTGCCGTTCTGATCCATGACCTGATACCATAGCCCACTGTCCTGATCCTGGGCATGAGCGATGGCATAAGACATCCGTTCGAAAATCCCCATGATCTGCCCTCGCTGCGGATGATCGATGGGGAAATGCTCCAGTGCATCGACCACAGCCATCGCATACCAGCCCATGGCCCGGCCCCAGACATGAAAGGATTGACCCGTGTGCTTATCACACCAACGCTGTTCTCTGCTCTCATCCCAGGCATGATGCAGTAGTCCGGTCCTTGGATTGCGAGTCTTCTGCTCAATGAGCAGAATCTGCCGCGCCACCTCATTGAAGCTATCCTCGTGTCCAAAGACGCTTGCATATTCCGCCAGAAACGGTGAAGACATATACACACCGTCCAGCCACATCTGGAACGGGTATATTTTCTTATGCCAGAACCCACCTTCACTGGTACGCGGCTGTCCCTTGAGTTGAGTAACGAGATGCAGGATCGCTAGACGGTACTTCTCTTCGCCAGTGCGCTGCCACTCAGCGAATAGATTCTTACCCTCGTTAATCATATCCAGATTGTAATCCTCCAGCCGATAGGTACGGATGGTCCCGTCACTGTCAATCAGATCATCGATATGACGCTGAACCAGCTCAGCGTATCTCGGCTCTCTGTTCCATATGGCCGAACGTTCGAGAGCCATCAGCGTCATCCCGGCTACATAACCCCACTTGCCGACAAGCTTCGGATGATCACCGTTCTTGCACTCGGATAGCAGAGTATCGGCAATTTTAGCGGACATTCTTCGCTCCTGCCCTTGTGTCTTGGCTATAGTCTCGGTCATATTTGAACCTCCCCGTGATATAATTTGCCTTAGCTTGGAATGATTCGACATGCTTACATGTGACCGCAAAGGAACGCAGCTCCGCATCGATCAGAGCAAGGGGCTTAGTCCTTCCCACTTGATAGACCAGCTTCCATCCTGTGGGAACCCTGGATTGCTCCGACCTTCGGTTCCACCCCAGCCAGCAGCCATCATAGCCACGGCTGTTAGTAACCCGCCGTTTCCAGGCAAATACGCCCACAATCCCGGCCGCTGATAATTGTGACCATTGGGCAAGTAGGTATTTTTCGTCGCGTCCATCAGCAGAAAGTCCAGCGCCAACCCCGGCTCACCCAATCGGGCTGCGGTCATGGCGCACATCGGAAAATCCCACCCCCAGGCCGATTCCCATTCCCAGCATGCTTTGACCTTGAGTATCGTATTTCTCATGATCTGTGGATCAATTAGGGTCCCCGGCAGCAATCCAAGTGCCCCAACCATCGAAGGATGATCATGGTTCTTCTCCGTAAAAGTATCCGGGCAATGCTCGTGAGCAAGGTAGACGCCGTTCGCCTGTGGCGGTCTCGCCATTTGTGAGGCTACCCTCGACCAGACGGGATTCGGTTGCTCCCCTAATCGTTCTGCCCACCGAACCGCGATCTCTAGCCCGTATTTCCAATATTCCAGCTCATATGGTGGATTGAGACTCTCCTCCATGGCATGATTCTCCTGCGCCGGGATTAGCGGTGGACCCAGCACATAAGCCTCCTTGTCTTGGTCCCAATGCGCGTACGACACCATGAAATCAGCTGCTTCAAAGACAAGCTCCCTATACTGCTCCAGCACAGAATGTTCCGGCTGAGCCTGGTAGCACATCTCGGCCAAAGCCATGGGGTGCGGCTGCTGCCAGATCAGTCCAGGGGCTACTGGCGAGGGGGTCTGAAGCCCATCATACGCGACCATTTTGGGCCAACGCGCTCCCGCATATCCCTGAGAATGCGCCAGCTCACGGGCACGAGGAAGAATACCCAGATACCATTCCATACTGCGCCGTAGCAAGTCGGCCCGGCCCCATAGCGGAAAGTGGGCTGCATGCCACCAGTGCATCTCCAGGTGCATTTTCCCGAACCAGCTATTATACATGTAGCCCGTCTCCTGCGGAGGCATGGAGCCTCCACTATGCACGGCACACAGAAATTGGGACAACACCACCCTGCGCTCCAGCTCAGCAGCACGAGAATCCGTACTCCCGGATAAGTCAATGGCTGCTCCACTGTTCCAGAACGCTTGCCAGTGGGCCGCGCTTGCACGGAGTACTGCTTCAGCCGGCTTCGCCTCTGCCTCAAGCGGGGCAAAGGCCACGCAGCAGCACCAGCTCTCAGAGTCCTTGGCTGCCTCAGGATGCAGGGTGAATTCATGAGGACCGGTCTGCTCCAGATGACCAGAATCCCAGATCCAATTGACGTTATAGCTATCCTCATCCAGCGTACGCGTAAACGCCGCCGCATTATTACTGCTGCCCGACAGCTCAGTTGTGTGTCTGTGATGCTGTTCCCAGTCTGGGAACACAGAACGGGACCAGCTTCGGTGCGTCATATCTGGTGATGGGAACATGAGGAACAATTGCAGACGTCCTTGACGGATTAAGTCGGAACGCACACTAATAGCGATACAGTCACTCTTCGGGTCACAGGCTGTCTCCACCAGTACCTTGATTCCCTGCAGTGTGAACTCACTATGCAGAATCCCGGTCCATAGCTCCAATTCCTGGCGAATGGGAATCACATCGTCAGCCTGGGCCACTTGCCCGTCGTCTCGCAACAGACGAAAGGAGAGCCGTCCAAGCTGGAGACGATGCGGATTCTGGCGTAGCCAATGATAAGCCTCTTCCTTGCCTGCTGGCTTCATGGGATAAGGCACCTTACGTCCATAGGTGTCGAAGGATTGATACTCGATGTCCTCATCTCCAAATACCCGATGCCCCCCAGTACAGTGCCAGCCCCAGTTGGATTGTGTACCAAGCGGTATCTCATAGGCATCAGGATAGCTCTGAAGACCCGTAAAATCTGCGCTGAACGCGAACTCCCCATTACCTACAGACAGAGGCGATCTGGGTTCGATCTGAGTCAAGATCGGATGATTCCTCGTCACAACCGTTTTGCGATCGATGGGTTTGCAATCCATAGATTGGCTTACCTCCTTCATCACGCCGAGTCAAGCAGGGCCTCCAGCTTCCGGCAGTGCATCACTGCGGCTGCGCATCATTTCCCTGTATTTGCCCGGCGTAATGTCCTTGTATTTACGATACACGCGAATGAAGCTGTTCTCATGCTGGTAGCCGACCATGGTAGCAATCTCGGAAATTCGATAATCTGTATGCAGTAAAAGCTCGCCTGCACGCTCCATCCGCAGCTTGGTGAAATATCCATGAATCGTATCGTTCATTTCCTGCCTGAACAGTTGACTTGCCAGACTGGTACTGATGCCAGCATGCTCGGCAATCTCCTGAATGCCGATCGGATCCTCCAAATGCTCGCTCATAAATGCAACCATCTGCTGACACACAATGAAGTCCTTGCGCAGCAGCAAGCTGGCAAAGCCTTCTGCTAGCACTTCTACCTGCTGACGGAATAGTGCCCAAGCCGCATCCAGATGCATCGTTCGAAGCCCGGAAATATCCATGCAACAGCCTTCCACCTCGCGGTTCATCCCCATCCTTTCCAGCTTGATTGCCAAGGTCTCAAGACAGAGTAATGCGGAGGAAGGGGCCCATTGCTCGCTTCGCATACGGCTGATCATTCTGTCCAGTACTTTCAGCGCCTCTTCAGCACTGCCAGCCTGGATGGCTTCCGTAAGCTTACTTATATTCTCATGCTCCTGACTGACTAGCTCAGAGCTTTGCACGCTGTTCATCAGCTCATGAGAGAGAGCGCTTGCATATCCATAATACAGTCTATACCCAAGTGCGCTCTCCGCTTCCTGCATAGCTTGCTGTAGCTGCATGAAGCCTGTGTGGTATCTGCTGACACCAGCCGAGACCTGGAATTTGAGCAGCCTTGATATCATAGAGAGGGCTTCTCCAATGGCCGTGGCTGCATTCACTCCCTTACCGTGATCCATCGGCTGTAGCATGACCAGCATTCGATCCCTTCCCAGATCGGCGGACAGCGCACGCCACTGGCCAGACAGCAGCTCGGCTACGATATTGCCAATGGCGAACTTCAGGAGCGAGTGGTCTGATTTCCTGAATTGCTCGCACCAGGTCTGATAGTCATCGATGGATAGCATGGCAATCGCCAAGGGGCTGTCACACCAGTCCCCGAAGTAGCGCTCCCATTTCTCGCCGATCTCCCGGCTGCCCGCCATATTGCCTGCATAGATATCTGTCAGAAATTTTGCCGAAGCCTCGGGCAGTGTCTGCCGAAGATTGATCGCTTGCTGAGCATGGTCCGTGAGGAGTTGACTCGTTATTTTCTCCAGATCAATCAGTTCCGGACTGATTCGCTCCTGATCATAGCCGCTGAGCAGCTGCCTCATTCTTCGCACGGGCCTGAAGGCGGATGCATTATAGAAGGCAATCGCCCCCGCTCCTGCCGCTAGAGCCAGTAAGGATACCACGAAGACGGTATCACGAATCTTGCGGGTATTCGCCAGCAAGCTATCCTGTGAGACCAATGACAGATAGCGCCAGCCCGTGTATGGCGATAGAGTCTGTGAGGCCAGGAGGGTCCTGCCTTCATGCCTGAATTCGCCAAGCTGTTCCCCTTCCAGCTGAGCAAGAATCTGAGCTACTGCCTCCTCCCGGACATCATAGCTGCCGATATGATACAGCGGCTGGCCAGCGCTATCCAGAATGAAGCGATGGCTATCCAGATGGGATATGGAGGAGAGCAGCATGTGCCCGAACATCTGGTCCGTCTTGAAATTCACAGCGATCAGGCCTCTCATCTGCCCAGCCAGCATAATTTTCCGATAGAGTGTAACCTGCGTCACAGACTCACCCGAAGCGACCGCAATCTCACGTTGCTTGACCAGCATAGGTCGGTCCTGAAGCTCGGCAGCTATTCCCACCCATTCCGAATCTGGAAAATTAGACTTGCTGGAGCTGTATCCTTGGGGAAAAGCAACGATACTCTCCCGTTCCACATCATAAATGTAAGCGCTCTTAATATAGGATGTGCTGCTCACTACAGCTTCCAAAAACTGCAGTAGCTCTGTGATATTGCGATAAGAGCCCTGTTCCTGGCTCGTGAGAAATTCGTACACGTTGTTGTTCAGTGCGATTTTTACCGCGATCTGGTCGCTTTCACGGATTACCTCATCAATATCATTCATGCTGATGCGCAGCATCTGGTGCTGAGGCTCACTGAGCTCCTGCTGCAATACGGCCTTCGAGGAATAATACGTCGACATGCCCACTGCAATGATGATCATAAATACAGCTATGGTCAGGATCAGCAGCAGCCGGGTCTGGGTATTGGTGAAATTGAATTTCAGCCACTTCAAAAAGGAAAGGGTCACCGTTATCTCCCACCTTTGTGTGCATTATACCGTCATTATACAGTGCGAGAATGCCCAGTACGACCCACCCTTACTGCCTAATTTGCTTCCCTATATGGTCCCATTCTCCAATGATCCCTACATTTAAGCCGTTTCCTCAGTTTTGCGCAAGTCCTAGCCGCTCCTGTGTAAGCCTAATTTGAATAATTCCTTACTTCACTTTCTCATACCATTCCTGCACCCTCTGGGTTACTACATCCCCCCCTGACGCTTTCCATTTACTCACGTAATCATCATAGGCCTCCAGCGGCAGCTCACCGATCACAATCTTGGTAAGCACCTCCTGGAACAGCTTGTGGGACTGGATGTCCGGGTACCCTTCATATACGGACGCCGGAAGGCCATCACCAGCAATCTGCCGGGCGTCCGCAGTGCTGACGATGAACATGTCTTTGACCATTTGCTGCTGGTCCTCGGGATACGTCTCCTCGATCCGTCTGTCCATCTCTTCGGCTGTAGTCAGGTTTCTCATACCAAGCACAAGCGATTTGTTATCTGCTGGTGGAAGGATGACCTTCTTTCCATCCTTGACGATATGCTGCTCCCCTTCCAGCCCGAAGCGTGTGAATTCATCATTCGCGGGATTGTAGAAAAAATCCAGCAGCTTCAAGGCGTTCGGAGCATTATCCTGCTTGGCGGCGGGGATCATCCATTCAGGCTCGCCCATGCTCTTCTGAGTTACGAATGCTTCAAAGCCTGGCGCAGAGGGCAGCGGCATTGCCGCAATATACGCATCCGGCGCCTGTGTCAGCATGGCAGTATACCGATCGCGCACATTGGCAGGAAGATGGTACCAGCTGCCTACGAGATTGTTGTTGATTTTGGCCTGCCAGACTTCACCCTTATTCAGGAATGTCTCGTTGTCCAACAGCTTCTCCTCATACAGCATCCGAATGAATTTGATGGCCTCTCGCATATTGTCAGTTGTCCCTGCATACTGAATTTTCCCATCATATTCATCCCACTCGGGATATCCTTCCCACATAGCCACACCGTACATCGCGAACAGATGGTCCATCCACCGTCCGAATTCCCGCCCACTTGTAGGCAGTTCATCAGCCTTGCCGTTGCCGTTAGGGTCCTGGTCACGGAAGGCTGTGAGCATCTCGACATACTCATCCGTCGTCTTCGGCATCTCCATGCCCACCTTATCCAGCCAATCCTTGCGGATCAAGGGTGCACGCTCCGGGATCAGGAACACCTTGGGAACATAATAGATCTTGCCATCTGGGGAAGCCGAGCGGACAATGTCCCATGCTTCCTGGGGAATGCTCTCCCAGACATGCGGGGCGTATTCGGGCAGCAGCTCATCCAGAGGCAACGCTCCACCCTGCTGAATCAGCGTCTGCTCGACACCTCCAATCGGGCGCAATATATCCGGCAGATCATCCGATGCAATCATCAGGTTCAAGTACTCCGATGGCTCGGAGCCGGGAGGAGTGGTGACCAGCTCATATTGAATCCCGGTCTGCTCCGCTACGTACTTCACGTGCGGGTTATCTGCCTTCGGTAGACTGCCGATCCCCATATGACTCTTGAATACTCTCACTTTGACAGCATCGGGATTCCCGGCTCCGTCGGCCCCCTCTTGTGTTCCGGCATCCGAACTCCCGGCTCCGCAGCCTGCTACCAGCAGTACGGACATACTGAGCATGAAAAGCAGCAGTCTTTGAGTCAGTGGTCTTCTCATACAATCATCCTCCTCTGAGCTTGTGTTATTCCTTCAGCGAGCCGAGCAGCGAGCCCTTCACAAAATACTTCTGCAAATAAGGATACACTAAAATAATGGGAACGCTTGCAAAAAGAATCGTGGCTGCTTTTAACGTAGTGGTGTTGAAGTCGTAATCTCCCAAGAACATGTTCACCTGCGCAAGCTCCTCTGGACTGGTTAGATAGCCGCGGAGCTTCATCTGCAGTGGCCACAGGCCAGGATCACGGAGAAATAGCACGGCCCGCTGGAAGGTATTCCAGTATCCTACAGCATAGAACAGGCTGACCGTAGCCAGTACTGGCTTGGAGAGTGGCAGATAAATCTGGAACAGAATTCGGAAATCATGACAGCCATCGATCCGGGCAGTATCGTCAAGCTCCTTCGGCAGACTCATGAAGAAGGTTCTCAAAATAACCATGTTGAAGGTACCAATCACTCCCGGTATGATCAAGGCCCATATAGAGTTCATCATCCCGAGCTCCCTTACAGTCAGGAAGAACGGGATCATCGGTGCATTGAAGATCATGGTAATAACTATAGCCAGCATCACCTGCTTACGAGGGAGGAATTCCCGTCGGGACAGTGGAAATGCCGTCAGCACGGAGAACAGCATGCTAAGTAGCGTACCTGCTACCGTAATGAAGACAGTGATGCCAAAGGATTGCCACAGGCTACTGCTCTGCGCGATATGCTTCCATGAGGCTAGTGTAAAGTCGACCGGCCACAGGAATACCTCCTTGGAATCAGCTGCAATTGGAGAGCTCAACGATACAGCCAGCAAATGAAGCAAGGGCAGTAGCATCGTCAGGGCTGCAGCTATCAGAAAGATATAGTTGGCTATTTGGAAGCATCTTTCGCCAATACTCTGCTTCATTACCACAACCCCTCTCCGGTTTTTTTGGCCAGACGATTGAAGATCCAGAGCAGAATGAAGCCTATAACGGACTGGAATAGCCCAATTGCTGTTGTCACGCTATACTGCCCTTGCAGGACACCCGATCTGTATACATACGTCTCGATAATATCCCCCACGGAGTAGGTCATCGGTGTAAGGAGATTGTAAATCTGATCGAAGCCTAGCTCCAGGAAGTTGCCGATATTCAGCAGGAACAGAATCAGGATAGTTGGGAACAACGCGGGCAATGTGATATAGATCGTCTGCTTCCATCGATTCGCCCCGTCCATCACGGCTGCTTCATACTGTGTGGGATCAATGCCGCTAATGGCCGCGAGATAGATAATGGTACCCCACCCTACTTCTTTCCATATGGAGGATAAGACGACAATCGTGCGGAAATACTGCTCCTGCTGCATATACAATATCGGCTCAAAGCCAAACCAGCCGCGCACAGCGTTGACGAATCCGCCTGATGCGAGCACTTCAAAGACAATTCCCCCTACGACGACCCAGGAGAGGAAATGTGGCAGATAAAATATGCTCTGCAGCGCTCGCTTGGCCAGCATTTTCCTCACTTCATTGAACAGAAGTGCCAGCAGGATCGGTGCAGGGAATCCGAGCACCAGCTTATACAGAGCAATGAGCGCCGTATTGCGAAGAACAAGATAGAAATCCTGATACGTGAAAATGAACTTGAAATTGTCCAGCCCCACCCAGGGGCTGCTCCAGATCCCCCTCATAATCTGAAAGTTCTGAAATGCGATTATGCTTCCTCCCAGTGGAATGTACTTAAAAATAATATAGAACAAAATACCGGGCAGGATCATGACATAGAGCATCCAGTGCTTTCGCATATTGCGCAGATAGCTTGGTTTGACAGATGAGTGTACAGTGGCTCCGGGGTGCGGTACTGACGTATCTGACAGCTCAGCCATAACGATCTTCGACCCCCTTTGGCAAATGATGGTGTGACTGACGAGCGAGCTCCTCAGGTCACATGTTAGGGGGCTATAGCTCAAGCTGCAATCGTGCAATCGACCACGCAATGAGCCAAATCGCTTTGCACACCGAAGTCTGCAGGATCGGTTCATTCGCTGGCGAAACGGTTGGTGCTAGATGTACCGGGGATTGGGGCATGAATACAAAATAAAGCAAGCTCTGTAGGTTCGTTATTCCCCCAAAGAGCTTGCTTATATTTCTTGAATAGCTTATCTGGTTCCATACATCATCAGCATCTGACCATTATGCTTGGCAAGAGCCATGTAGAACACTCCGCCCATATGGCCGGGAGGAAGTGTTCCTTCAATAATCCAGGCTTCAGCTACAGGGTTATAGCTGATCACGAAAGGTGATTCCTCCAGAATATAGGGATAATGCTCCGCTACTTCTCATGCGGACCTTCACCTGTTCAAGGACAAATTCTGCTGATTAGCGATCTGCACCGAACACAAGACTAGCTGACGACTTGGCAAGCTCGACGACCTGCATTACCTTCTGACTGTGCTCCAGCATCTCTTGAGCCTTGACGAGATCCGCTTCCCGGATGATGCGTTCGAATTCAACGAATTCGTTATACATTCTGTGGGAATGGTCCTTCTCATCGACCCTAACCGGAGTCTGCTTGTTGGCGACGTATTCAAAGCTGTCTATCACGTTAGCTGTGCTCGCCATGCGGATATAGCCCTGATTGCCTTGAATGTTCATTGCATTTGGAGCCGAGCTGTCCTTGGAGCCAATGCAGACACATTTGAAATGACCATAATCCAGCAGAAGGATACCAGAGGTGTCTATCCCTCTCTCCATATTGGCAAGATACTCAACTCTAAGCGGACTGCCGAAGAAGCCCACCACGAGATGAATATTATACAGATTAATATCCATCAGAGCTCCACCAGACATGTCGGGATTAAATGCTGGCAGGATTTCTCCTGCCTTGAAGGCATCGTAACGCGAGGAATACTGGGAATAGTTGCATTCCACGATCTTGATGTCACCAACCTTAGGGAGGTATTCCCTCATCGCCGCATAATTCTTCAGGTACTGATTGGTGATTGCCTCCAGCAGCAGTAGCCCTTTTTGTTGAGCAAGCTCCTTCAGCTCCATGAATTCACGAAGATTGGAGGTGAATGGCTTCTCACATATAACATGCTTTCCACTTAGTAGAGCTTCTTTGGTGTATGCAAAATGAAGATGATTCGGGAGGCCAATATAGATCGTATCCACGGCTTCATTCGCGAGCATCTCTTGGTAATCCAGATGAATCGTCTCAATTCCATAGGTCTGCTGCCACGCCAGCAGCTTCTCCTCATGGCTCGGTCTTGAACTGATTGCAGCCAGGGTAATGGCAGGAATCTCACGGATAAAGCTTAACAGATCGGCCACGATCATACCTGCTCCAACAATGCCTAGTTTCATATTATTCGCATCCTTCCATTCCTTTTTCAAGTATGTCCATAACCAGGATCGTCTCTTCATCCCGGATGACCTTCTCCTGTCCATGAACTATCGCTTGGTAGATATCGTCGTAGACACGTGCATAATCCCCACGCTCGGACATAACCTTCTCCTCATGGTAATGTCCTTCATCGTCCATATATGTTAAAATGCCATAGTGCTGAGGCTGATCCACTCCGAAATCCGCATGTCCCTTCGGCAGATAGAATAGCTTCAGATGCTCCTCCTGACGATCCTCGGTCTGCTTGACGAAGACACCTTTAGTGCCGTAGGCGACAAATCTCGGACGAGACTTCAAGCGGAAGAAGCTGGATTTGATCGACACCTTGAACGGGCTATAGTGCAGATCGAGATCGAAGTAATCGTTCATTCTGCCTGGACCTAGCAGCTGACGCACATCATAATGAATCCTCTTCGGTTGTCCGAAATACGAAATAGCCTGATCAATCGTATGAACTCCGTGTCCATACAAAAAGCTCTTGTACTTGGAGTACTGCTTCACGGCGTGTGGCACCTCTGGACGATAATAATCGTAATGCATCTCTACCTCCAGCAGATCTCCGAGCTTGTCAGATTCTATGACTTTCTTGGTCGTAAGAAAATCCGAATCATATCGTCTGTTCTGATAGCATTGAATGATGAGGTTCTTCTCTTTGGCATATTGGAAGATATCCTCGGCCTCTGATTTCGTTAGCATGAAAGGCTTCTCCACCAATACATGCTTTCCGTGATCGAGAGCCATTTTTGCGTAAGAGTAGTGGGACTCAGTGTGTGTACATATAACGACAAGTTGAATCTCGTCATCCTCCATCAATGTAGATAAGTTATCTGTGTAGTGAACACCTGGTACTCTCTCCCATTCCTTCTTATCCAGAGTACGGGCAAATATCGTTTTGACCTTCAAATGATCCCTATTCATCGAAAAAGGAAGATGGTAGCGATTGGTGCTCTTGCCGTTGCCAAGATATCCGATAGTTAGCATATTCTTTCCTCCTTGACGCATCTTTAACATCATTATAGTAAAAGAATGTGCCGGGTACAGTATTTGTAGATATAACGGTACATTTGATCATTTTCCATACTGAAAACCGACTGATTTTTGCACAAAATGTTCATTGTAGCTCAATGGCTATATGCAAAATGTACATTATGAAGTGAGGCGAGACTGTTGAAGATATTGACACAATTATCTGAAATGCATAGCTTTACTCCCAATGAGCAAAGCATTGCTTCTTATATTCTGAAGCATAAGGAGCAGGTCCTTCAGCTCAATATTCAAGAGCTTGCCAAGGCAACCTATACCTCGCACTCGGCAATTAATCGCCTGACTCATAAGCTTGGACTTTCCGGCTTTAAGGAGTTCATGATTACGCTTGCCCGGGAATTCCAGCAGAGTAGCCAAAGTCTATCCCCCGTAGATCCTAACTATCCCTTCGGAGTCGCTGAATCCTCCCTTCAGGTGGCACGGGAAATAGCAGAGTTAATGAAGGAGACCATCGACAAAACCGTCGCCTTCATGGACGATGAATTGCTCTCACGAACAGCACAGCTGCTGGATCAGGCCGAGAGAATCTTCATATATGCCGTAGGGGACTCGCAAATACGGGCAAAAAGCTTTCAGAACAAAATGTTCAAAATCAATAAATATGTCATTATAGCAACAGAGCTATCGGAGTGGGCTCACCATACCGTTAATCTTACGCCGCGTGATTGTGCCATTTTCCTAACCTATCACGGAAAGTCATCAAGCTATATTAAAGTCGCCCAGCATTTGGCCTTTGAGCGCATCCCATTCATCACTATTACAGCGACTCGTTATAGCGAACTGGCACGTCTCAGCACCCTCTGCATACAGGTCCCCAATGATGAGGTGAAGCTTGCCAAGATCGGCACCTTCTCTTCTCAAATCGCCTTTGAATATGTACTGAACGTGATTTATTCCTGCATTTACAAAATCGATTATCAGAACAACCGGCGGCTCCGAACCGAGTCGCTCAAGAGGTTCTATGACAGAGATGGCGAAATGATGAACGACATATAGCTTAGTGGATTTGTAGCGTATACCTATGCAAGCCACAAATAGAGCAACAAATGTATCATGATTATTATGTTGTAAAGGAAGAGGGAGCAAGCTACAGGCTTCTCAGCTGATCGACACCGTGAAGTCGGCATATCCCGAGTATAACGTACTGAGATACCGTCCTAGAGAACACGCGACCCGTACAGCTCCGCAATTATTGGCGAGTTGAATGACCATCATCGACTAATGGTTCGAATTGAAGAGTTCCATGGGGAGCAGGTTCATTTTCACTTTTGGAATGACGAACCCGTTGGAGAAAGATCTTATTATCATGAAGATGTCCTCCCCAGCTATGAAGGAGACGGAAGATTCCGTGCAGAAGTCAGCCTGCCACAAGACGGTACGTCCTTCGTCCAGGTGAACGCTTCCTCTCAGGGGTCCACCGTAATGCCGACCAAGCGGTTCACCCTAGGTGACGTAAAACCCTCTAACCCGACAGACCAGACTCCTGCACACCCTTCATCGCATGAAGGGCACCATTAGATATAGCTTTAATTGAAATAGAATCTGCCTGTATATAGAAAGGATTATGCAAGCAGGCTGGATCGACCTATATCGACTGAAGCGTCTTCGCCAGCCAATCGTAGGACATCCGGCCATTATACTCATGCTTTCCTTCAAATAAATCATAGCCAAAGTGAGCGTCAGCATTCATGCTGTCGTACAATGCTCGCAAAAAATGAATAGCCGTCTTCGTGGTCTCTACCGGAAAAATCGGGTCGTAGATCCCTGCTTCTATAAAAAGCGGCCGCGGAGCGATAAGACCCAGAACTTCCGGCATCTCTGCATGGTTCAGAAGGCCAGGTATGTAGTTACATAGACAATGGCGCATGGCCAATATACTACCACGGTAGGTATTAGGGTAGATGCCTAACACGGATGCCTTAATCCTTGGATCCATGGCAGCAGATAAGGATGCGACCATTCCACCACCAGAATGCCCCATGTTACCAAGCTGATGGACGGATACTTCGGGCCTGCTGAACAAATAATCAGCGGCTCGCAGTGCTTCGGCGGTACGTAAGCCAGCGGTTGTCTTGCCACTCATCAACAGAGCGGTTGACAGATTGTAGCAGGAGTTCCCGAGCGAGGGGTCTTGTCTCTCATCACGCTCCAGCATGCGATCTCCGAAGCCTACAATCTCAGGAACGAGCACAACTAAACCTTTGCGGGCTAGTTCCAGCGCGATATTATCTGTTGGCTTACTGCTATCACTATTGTTCTTCGGGCTACCGTCCTTCTCCAGCCCCACCAACGACCGACTCCCATACCCATGACCGTGCCATAGCAGAACGCCAGGCATACGTTCACCTGGCTCGATGGATTGGGGGATCATGACGTAGGCAGGCATTCGCAATCCTTCAAGCGTAGTAAATTCCACGCGCTCCCGGATTACGTCTTGTAGCTCGACCCGTTCTAGCAGAACAGGCTCTAATCCTGCATCTCCGCGCTGAGGAAGCTCAAATGCTCCCAGCAGCATCCGAAGCTTGGTCAGGATACGTTCGCTTTTTTGTGACCATGGCTCACTCTGCTCCTCACGTTGGTTGTCTAGTTTGTTGAACAGGTGATCAAGATAAGCATCAGGCTTTCTCATTGTAATTTCCTCCTTGTAAGCATGCTCGAGTTCCTGCTACTTTCTAAGAGCTTAGCTAGATCTTACTTACAAGCTCCTTATTCTGAATCATCGACACCAAATACGCCAAGGTCAGACCTTGTCCCCAGCCCTGTACTCTCTTCTTGGAGATCACCTTGTAATCATCTGCTGAATACATGACGGCAGTGCCTGCTGATACATTACGTACAGAGCCATCTTCATCAATATTGGCAAGGATACCTTTATAGGCACTGGCCATGTAATTCTGATGAAGTGGATGTCCGTTGATCATGATCGCAGCTGCAATACCTGCCGAAGCAGAGGTCTCCTCATAGGACGTGTCGTCATTCAATACAGTCCGCCACAGCCCGTCCGGTGTCTGGAGTCGAACCAATGCACTCAGTTGGTCTCCCAGCGCACCACCGATCTGCATCCACATCGGCATGAACGGATTTAGCATCTTGTACGCCTGCGCCATAGTGTACGCTGCCCAAGCATTGGCTCTGCCCCAGTAGACGCCAGACAGATGGTCCTGCCGCACATTGTCCCACGCATGGTAGAACAGATTCGTCTTCGTATCCTGCAAATATTCCTCATGCCAATAGAACTGATTCAGTGCATCGTCAATGTATTCCTTCTTATCTAGCTTGAACCCAAGTCGGAGCAAAAAGTAAGCTGCCATGAATAAAGTATCGGCCCACGCCTGCTCGGGGAAATCGTTATCAGACGAGACTGTATGCTGGAATACACCTTCACCGAAGCGTATGGCATCCTTGCGCAGATATTCTGCTTTCATAAGTGCCAGGTCCAGATATTTCTCATCACCTGTAGCTTCATGCAAGGTCAGCAAGGTATGTCCCATTGCACAGGAGTTGACCATCAGGGTCGGTATGCCAAGCTCCAGATACTCCTCCACCCAGTGAACGAGAAAGTCAATGTATTCCTGGTTCTGAGTTACCTCCCATGCCTTGCTGATCCCGTAAAAGGCCACTCCGCAGGACCAATTCCAAGTAAAATCCATGTTCATCGTTCGCCGGACTACCCGATCAATCAGTTCCATTACCTCTGCTTCATTACATTCGAATTTCTTCATGTGAATCTCTCCCATCCGTGTAATGCCTCTCTGTCAGGCAGTTCAAGCATTCCAATAGTAAGCGCATTCATGATTCCTTGAAGCATAACTCGGCTTGTACAGCAGACAATCTTCTGGTCGCCTCTTCCTCCGTCTTTGCTAGTCGAAGGAACAGACCTATTAGCTTTCCTTCCCTATGTAGATCATCTACCTGATTGTATATAAAATCAAGCTTTCTTCAGATTTTCTTTAGAATTATACACATTTAATCCTAATATTTTGTCGTTATGATTAGGTTGGGACGTTTGGGAATACCTGTACCCAATGAATTAACCCTATTAACAGGCGGCATACTGAGTAATCAAGGAGTCTTGGGCGTTGGCTAACTTGAATCTTAATGCTGTCGACTCAATAATAACTAGCTTTTGGCTCAATTAGAACGTTGGAGGTAACTTCCTATGAATGAATATGTAGTTTTTCTGCGTAGTTTCCTGCAAAATCCCAAGCGGGTAGGCAGTGTTATTCCCAGCTCCCGTTTCCTGGTAGATCAAATGGTACAACCCGTACCCTGGGATGAAGTCAAGGCTGTAGCGGAGCTAGGCTCAGGGACAGGCCCCATCACACGCGCCATCAAGTCCCGAATCTCTGCTTCTACTCGGGTGTTGCTATTTGAAATGGATAAGACGTCGCGGGACAGCTTGAGAGTGGAATTTCCTGAGTACTCTTGCTATGCTAATGCCAGTCATCTGGTCAAGAAAATGAATGAAGAGCACATTGATCAGCTAGATTGCATCATTAGTGGATTGCCATTTTTTAATTTTGAGAGTGAGTTGAGAGAGAGTCTGGTGGAGCAGATCCACACAGCACTAAGGCCAGGAGGACTGTTTATTGCTTTTCAATACTCCCTACAGATGAAGAAGCAGTTGTCCGAGCGCTTTACTATTGAGAACATCCGCTTCACACCTTTCAACTTTCCTCCCGCCTTCGTGTATGTCTGTCGCAAACGGGAAAACATGTACATCAAGTAGCCTAATTGACGTTATTTAAATCATTGCAGCCTTTGCTAAATACCGTATGGATAGAAGGAGCCGTAAGACATGAATACCGTACTTATCGTAGATGACGATTCAGAAATTCGAGATATCATTCACATTTATTTGCGCAATGAAGGGTATCAGGTCATTGAAGCTGTAGATGGACTGGAAGCCCTAAGCGTCATGGAATCCACCGCGATCCAACTCGTCATTCTGGATGTGATGATGCCTAGAATGGATGGAATCAAGGCGTGCATGAAGATCAGAGAAATATCGAACACTCCTATCATTATGCTCTCGGCCAAAGAGGATGATATCGATAAAATTACTGGGCTGACCACCGGAGCTGATGATTACATGACCAAGCCCTTTAATCCATTGGAGCTTCTAGCCCGGGTGAAGGCACAGTTGCGACGGCAATCTCTAATCGGGAAAGAAGAATTTAATTCGCTAATCCTGATCAAGGACCTCATTATTGATAAAAAGAAGCATTCCGTTAAAGTAAGAGGAATCGATATTTCGTTGACTCCGCTGGAGTTCTCTATTCTTGCATTGCTTGCCAGTCATCCAGGCCAAGTATTCAGCTCTGAGCAGATCTATGAAAATGTATGGCGGGAGCCTTATGGCTATTCTGATAATACAGTCATGGTGCATATTCGTAATCTGCGCGAGAAATTGGAGGAAGCCCCGCGAAATCCACAATATATCAAAACCGTCTGGGGAGTTGGCTATAAAATTGAATAAATTCTTCCCGAAGCTTCGTCGAATAAAAAGTATCCAGGTCAATATTTTGATTCGGATGGTGCTAAGCATCATTATTGCTACTATGATCAACAATCTGTTCATATACTTTCTAGCAGTTACTTTTAATGGACTGAATAACAAATGGGTTCTTAACACCTTCCCTTATCTCATGACAGGCCTCTTCATTCTAAATGTGATTTGCATCTTTTTATTGTTGACCCGCCGCATTGTAAAGGACCTGATCACGCTGGAGCACGGCCTTCACGTCATCTCCGAGGGGAACCTGCATTATCGGGTATCTGTGAACCGACAGGATGAACTCGGGAATGTCGCACGGAACATTAATATGATGGCCGAACGATTGCAGCAGCAAATCATCAAGGAACGTGAAATGGAGACCTCCAAGATGGAGATGATTACAGGCATTTCTCATGACCTGCGTACCCCACTTACGAGTATTATTGGATATTTAGAGCTCTTAAGGACCAACTCCTTCCAGAATCAGGATGAATATAACCGCTTCGTGCAGAATACGTACAGCAAAGCAACGCATTTAAAGAAACTGCTGGATGATCTATTTGAATATACCCGGCTGACGAGTGTGGACACTCACCTGGAGCTCAAGCAGATCGACATTGTGCAGCTCCTGGAGCAGTTGCTGTTTGAATTTGAACCTATCGCTCTGGAGAACAAAATTCGTATTGTGAAGGACATGGATCACGTGCCGGTTACGGTCTGGATTGATAGTGAAAAAATCGCCCGTGCTATTGATAATCTGTTGATGAACGCCCTGAAATATTCGATCAAGCCAGGTAAGGTTCGTATCTCACTCAGGTTGGATGACCAGCATATTCATGTCGAAGTCGAGAATAACGGAAATCCGCTCACACTGGAGCAGGAAAATAAACTCTTCGAGCGATTCTACAAGGTCGACTACTCCCGAAGCAGTGAGGGGATCCAGACGGGTGCAGGATTAGGTCTATCCATAGCCAGAAATATTATCGAGCTGCATGGTGGAACGTTAATGCTTGATCACCAAGACAACCTATTCAGATTCACACTCTCACTGCCGAGGAATGGCAAGTGAAGCATAAAAAAAGAAGCAAGAGATTCAGGTAGTGGATCGTACCATTTCTCTTGCTCCTTGATACTATAGGCTCACTGGTCTTATGGAATGCCTTGTCTTGCGCATCTCTACATGTGTACATGGGAGCAATCAAGCCATCACAAAACGTGGCATCCAACGCAGCAGTCCTTGATTAGTGAGTAACGTTCCCAGGAATCTGCTGCTGCAGTGGTGCAGGAGCAAAGCCATTTTGCATGAGCTGCATATCCTGCTGCGGCAGCTGTGGAACCTGATAGTAGCCATGCTTGTTCTGATACAATGAAATCTCGTAAGCCATCTCGATACAGTTAGGCAAAGAATCTGCAAGGACACGACGAACCACCGGATTTGTAGCTTCAAGCGCCGCACTGGTCTTCATCACTGCTCCACCTTTAACAGCGTTCAGCATGCTTAAGGAAATGACCTGATCACTCACCTCAGCAGCAGATTGTATCGGTTTCTTGGGCTGACCTGGCTTCATCCCGAACACAAAATCATTACCTTGCTTCATTTTATAGCTTTTGGTCGGCTGTGATGGGTCCACACCTGACTTGAAGCATTCCAAGGTAGTGTTGTACTCCTCGGCCATAAATTGCTTCTGGCGCTGCAGAATGTCCTGCAGCTCGGGGTCTTTGACCTGCTGGCTTAGCATAGTATAGGTGTCCAGTGCATGGACGGCACTCGCCAATACCTCATGAACATCGAACATTTCATGTCCGCCATGATTAAGCTGTGGTGGGATTTTTCCTGTTTCAATATTCTGGTGATTTTGCATTTGCATGTTGTGATTCCTCCTGTTATTTGTGCAATCACCGTTTATTATCTTTATCATTATCGTAGATTATTCAAGGGCCCATGGGTTGATCTTCTCTCCAAGCTTGCTTTCCGCCTCATCTCAATTCAAAAGAAAACAGCAGTCCGCAGAAGGCGAGCTCCTGTACTGCTGTCATTATTAAGTACAAGCTGACTTAGAATATCGTCGGTACCATTCCCCCATCCATTCGGATTGGAGAGCCTTTGAAGGCCGAAGCGTATGGACTGCAGACGAATGTGGCGAGCCTCCCGATCTCGGCAGGTCGGATAAATCGTTGAATTTCAGATTGGGGCAATCGGGCGCTCATAAATTGCTTCTCTTTTTCCGCAAAGGCCATGTCCTCATTGGCATAAATCCCCTCTATAATATCCTGTACATTCTCCGAAAGCGTGGGACCTGGCATGATCGTATTGACTGTAACCTCGGTCCCTTTGGTTAATTTGGACAAGCTCTTGGACAAGGAGAGCAGCATGGATTTGGTCATACAGTATTGCGGCATTTGACCAGATGGCATGACGGCCTCTTCGCTTGCAATAAAGATAATACGACCATCGTTGTGGCTCAGCATATTCGGCAAATAGTGTCTGCATAACCCATTGGCAGCAAGCACATTCGTCTGAAAATACTTGTTCCATACCTCATCGCTAACGTCCTCATATGGCATAATTTCATAGATCCCTATATTGTTAATCAGTATGTCAACCTGCGGATATTTCTCGAACAACTTCATTCTCTGTTCTTCATCTACCAGATCGGCTGTAGCGTTACAGGGCGAAGTCGTCGGAAATTCTGATTGAATCTCCTGAATCGTTCGCTCTACCTCTATGTTATCGCGTCCGTTGACCAATACGTGTACTCCTTCTCTGGCCAACTCCATAGCGATAGCTTTTCCAATTCCCTTCGTCGATCCCGTAACCAAAGCTGTCTTGTTGCGCAGCCCCATCTCCATCTTCAATCACCCTTTTAATTCACATTCTCGGTAAGCTGATTCTTAATTGTGCGAGAACCGTCTTGTATCCGGTAGTGAATATGTTACAGCTCCAGCGTATTATAGTAACTAGTACCTAACGCCAAAATTCTTGCTTAACACGCCAATTCGAGGGTGTCTCTCCCTCCCACAGTCGGAAAGCCCGGTAGAAGGAATTCTGATCCTCGTAGCCAATGAGGAAAGCCACTTCCTTAATGTCGAGTGCAGGATCTGCAAGAAGCTCTCTGGCTTGCTCATGTCTTGCTACACCCACCAGCTGCTTGAAGCTGACATTCTCGTCTGCAAGTCGACGCTGAAGGGTCCGCCCACTCATGCCAAGCTCTCGTGAGATCGCTTGAATGTCGGCTCGTCCCCCGGAGAGAGTCCGCTTGATGAGCCATTTTACCTGCTCACTAATACTAGGCTTGTCCTGATGCTCATTCAGGGATTGATCTAATGCTGGAGTCAGGATCGCCAACAGTTCCTCGTTATACGTAGTGAAAGGCTTGTCTAGATCTTCGCGCTGCAAGATCAACCGATTCCCTACAGCGCCTGTCTGAATCCCGCAGCCAAAATAAGCTTCAAGCGCGGCTAAATCCCCCATAGGCTGGGCGAACTCGACTCCTAAGGCAGATATAGCCCGCCCCGTCCCTCTGCGACCAAGCTCCAGTAGATAGGCGAAGGTGATACCTATAAGTATAGATGGACCTGGTTGATTGGGATCTATCCATCCGAGCTCAATCATAGAGTGCTCACCCGACTCGTTGATCTGCAGGTTCTCTGGAGGACAGAATGGCTTGTAGCGTGCCATACGGTTCAGTGCATCACGATAGTCACGGGCATGATAAGTCGCTAAGGCAGCCGGTGGATACTGTGCTGCTTCAAAGGCCGTAGCAAGGCTTATAATCCCACGTGCTGTATCTCCCATCAGGTCTGAATAGGCTTGCCAAATTGCAAAATACTGAGCGGTGGTAACGACAGACTCCGTAATGACAGTAAGTGGAAGTCCTGCATGATGAGCCACATCCTGTGGCGTAATATTTATTTGTCTCAGCCCGGACCAGAAGCCTGGTGCGATCTTGATACGGTCTGCAGTATGGAATTTCACTGCCATTCCCCCTGTAATCTATATATACTTCATTGTTCATAATGCACTATACGACAAAAAAACGCCACATTGGCGGTTCTTAACAACTGGATTGCATTATTATCGAATCTGCTCATCCAGGCCAGCTATAAAATAATTAATGCCCTCGTCCAGATCTGGCGGCAGCTCTTGTAGCCTCAGACTGGCTGTCAGCTCTTGTACGAGCTTGTCCCGATCCCGGCCAATAAGATCGACGGTATGCGCGAGCTGCTCCCATGGAGCCAGATCTGCCCGAAAGTCTGAGCCGTTCATCGGTGTACCATGAGATTCCACGTACCAGCTTGCATCGTATGCGTAAGCCAGCCCAAGTACTCTTAGAAATTCCGTGGAGCGGTATCGCCGCGGCCCACCATAAATCGCTGGGGCAAGTGCATCCCCCAGAAACAAAACGTTATCTTCCTGAATATGGAGAACACAGGAATCGATGGAATGATCCCCGCCCACATGAACTAGCTCGCACGTTACATCACCTAGCTCCAGCTTCAGTCTTTCTAAAAATTGAATATCTGGAGCTATCACTCGGACCTTAGCTGGATCACCATACTCCAAGCGAATGTGTTCAGCGCTTTCGTTATTAATTGTACCATCTGCTATCAGTGACTTCAGAGTGGACTCCGCCCAATCCAGGTTGGCCAAGCGTTTCAGCACATCGCTGGTACTGGTGTGGGCAATCGTTGGGATGTCCCATGCGTGCATCCCGAAGCTATGATCCCAGTGCCAATGAGTCAATACCAGTATATCCGGTTCCCGAATCCCTCTTCTCTCTAGCTCAGCCTTGAATGCATTGGCATGCTCAAGAGAATTGCCAGCGTCCAGCAGCAGCGTCCGACGCGAGCCCGTGATTGCAGCCAGAATAGGCCGATCCGTCTCATGTTCGGCATGCATGATGATAATATGTGGTGTAAGTTGCTCAAATTGATGCTTCATCTCCCCAATTCCCCTCTTTCAAAACTGTCTATTATACTATATCAATATTCTCTAGGTTTCAGAATCCTATGCACAACTGATATGATATGAGTAAGTAGGTAAGGCATAGCTTTGAACTAACCAAGCCTAAAATCCCCAAAAGACAGGCACTAAACAAATCATAATAGAAAGAGGTGCTATCAATGCAGCCAGAAAGCTGTGTTCCTTCAGGACTCCATGCGGAAGAAACAGGTTTTGGGTACACTTTATCATTGATCGGCGGCAAGTACAAAATGACGATACTATACTGGCTGGTCGAAAATAACGTCATGAGGTTCAATGAGCTAAAACGAAATATTGGCATCATCTCTTTTAAGACCCTGAGCGTCATGCTGAAGGAGCTGGAAGCAGACGGACTGATTATTCGAACGGAATATCCACAAATCCCTCCCAAAGTGGAATATTCTCTCTCAGAGCGTGGGCGATCCCTGATTCCGATCTTGGACATGATGTGTGATTGGGGAGAAAAGAATCGTTCGTTGAACAACCTGCACTCTAAGAGTGTACGCTAAAAAAAGACTCCAATCCTGTAATGGTATTGGAGTCTTTTGCTTCATACAAGCATTCCTTGCACGTTATCATTTAGAGATTGTTCAGGAAACGAATATATTCCTCTGCATTTGCTGCGACTTCACTGGATGTTGTGCCCTTCTCCGTGCCATAGAAGGCGAAGAAAGATCGATAGTCGGCTTTACAATATTCGGCTGTCATTTGAAATGGCAATAGTATCTGTTCAAGCGAATAACGGTATCTGCCATCCGCATGATAGTCTTCCTCCTCTATGCCTGCTGTTACAGCGAGGGCCAATTTACGGTCTGTCAGCTTATTTCCTTCGGAACCATAGGCCCAGCCATATGTGAGCACCTCATCCTGCCATTTCTTCAGGAGCGGGGGACTGCTGAACCAGTATATCGGAAATTGAAGCACAAGATTGCCGTGCGCCTCAATCCGTCGCTGCTCCTGTTCCACATCCAGATGACCGTCAGGATACTCCTTATACAGATCATGTATGGTATATCGCTCTGGGTACTTGGCCAATTCCTCCATCCATCGTGAATTAATAACCGAGGTGCCCAGATCAGGGTGAGCTACAATGACGAGTGTTTTCATGATATGTTCCTCCTTCCATGTATTCCCCCTGAGTATAGCCGTTCAGATCATGCTCCGTAAGTACGCACTTTTAGTCTAGCTACTAACCTTGAGGTAAGTATAGAGCAGAATCTACAGCACCGTCAGAATCTGAGGCCCGTTGTCCGTAATGGCGACCGTATGCTCGTATTGGACACAGATCGATTGATCTATGGTCCGGACAGTCCAACCATCGCTTTCCACGTAGGAGCGCCAATCACCTAAGGTCAGCATGGGCTCAATGGCAAGCACCATCCCTTTCTCGAGGCGGATTCCGCTGCCCTTAATGCCGCAGTGAGGCACCGCGGGCTCCTCCCATAGCTCTCTTCCGATGGCATGACCAGTGAAATCGCGCACGTTGCCATAGCCGAATTGCTGGGCATGCCTGTCAATGGCATCACCAATATCTCCGATCCGATTGCCTACAAGCGCTTGCTCAATGCCAAGCAGCATGCTTTGATGACATACCCTCATGAGTTGCTCGATGTCCTGAGAGACAGCCCCTACCCTATAGGTCCATCCCGAGTCACCGTGAAAGCCTTGAAAGAGGGCGCCAATATCGATCGTAATGACATCCCCAGCCTTGAGGGGGACCGTGTCGGGGAATCCATGACAAATCACATCATTCTTCGCAGCGCAGATAGAGGCTGGAAAGCCATGGTGCCCCTTAAAGCTGGGAACAGCACCCCTTGACCGAATCTTCTCCTCCACCAATCTGTCGATCTCGATCGTTGTAGCTCCGGGCTTCACCAACTCCCCAAGCATAGCGTGACACTCGGCAACGATGCGTCCTGCTTCCCTCATCAACTCGATTTCTTGATCCGATTTTAGCATGATCATTCCTTGATCTCCTTACTTCGTCCAATATGACAACTTCACACAATCACTGCGCTCTAAGGCTGTCCATAAAATAACGCAGAGCATTGGATACCCACTTCTTCGGATGAAGCACAAGCTGAATCTCCAGCTTGAGCTCAGGATGGTTAAGAGGCAGTACCGTTAGCTCACCCCGCTCAATCTCTTCCAACGCGGCCATCTGTGGCAGTATGGATATGCCCTCGCCGTTCTTAATGCTTCGCTTGATCGCCTCCGGATTCCCAAGCTCAAGCCCCACACGATAGGAGATTCCGTTCGTACGAAGCAATCTCTCCAGCAATTGTCTATAATTACAGGTGTGCTCTGGCAAGATCCACTCCGTATCCTCCAGGTCCGCCAGCTCAATTCGTTCCTGCTGAATCAGCGGATGATTGGGATGAACAATCAGTACGAGCGGCTCTTCACGAATCGTAATCCATTGTAGGGCAGGATCACTGGAATCATCGGCGAGTATAAGTCCTACGTCCGCCTCACCCTCCCTCACTTGATGCAGGATCAGCTCCTCGCGATCCGTATTCAATCGAATATTCAGCTCAGGATACTCCTTACGAGCAGATTGCATATATGCAGGCAAGAAATACGAAGCGATGGAGTCCATCGTGCCGATCGTCATCGAGCCACCGCCCTGCTTGGCCATCTTCTCCTTGGATTGCTCGAAGAGTTCCAGCATTTGTCCGGCCAGCTTGAAGAGCTCCTCCCCTGCCGAGGTAAGACGGATCTTGTTGTTGCTATAGCGCTCGAATAGCTTAACTTGATAGGTCTTCTCCAGCTTCTGGATCTGTGTCGTGACGCTGGATTGCGCGTAGCCCAGCACTTCCGCAGCCCTTGTAAAGCTCTCCCGTATGGCCACTTCCCGAAAAGTCTGCAGATAAATAAAATCCAATGTAGCCACCCCATCGAAAATATTGATTATAATGATCGTTTATTATAGATAACTCTGATGTTATTACCTATGGTACATTAGATTTACCATATTGGAAAGGGATTACTAATCATGATGAATGAACAACAGATTCATGGGATTTTCATACCGGTGATCACACCGTTCTCACTCGACCACAAGCTGGATTGCGAATCATATCGAAAGTACGTTACCCATCTGGCAAGCCATGACATTCAAGGACTTGTTGTAAACGGTACAACAGGCGAGTCGCCAACCGTCTCCTGGGATGAAGTGAAGCAGATGGTACAGATCACGCAGGAAGTGCTCGCAAGCATGAACAAGACGATTCCCATTGTCGTTGGTACAGGAACCAACGATACGTATTCAACAGTTCATCGGACTGAAATGGCGGCCGAGCTAGGTGCAGACGCAGCCATGGTAGTTACTCCTTATTACAATCGACCGACACAAGAAGGAATTGTGGAGCATTTTCGTACCGTATCTCGTGCTGGCTTGCCTGTGCTGGTCTATGAGATCCCAGCTCGTACCGGTAGTCGCATGACACTTGATACACTGCGTAGAGTGCTGGATCTGGACGGCGTAATCGGACTTAAGGACAGCTCGGGCGGTCTTGATCTCCTTCTGCACTTGACCCAGAGTGAGACAAAGCCTGTCCTCTGCGGCGAAGACGCCTATTTCCATGCTATGCTATGTCAAGGAGCTGCTGGAGGTATGCTTGCTTCCGCACACATTAACCTTCAGAAGTATGTAGACATCTATCAGCGTTTTGTAGCTGGAGATGTGAACGGATCACGAGACAGCTTCAGATTGCTGGAGCCAGTCATTCAACAAGTATTTGCAGAGCCTGCCCCGGCGCCAATCAAATGGTGGCTTGCCCAACAGCAGATTATTGCCACAGACCAACTGCGCTTGCCGCTGCTGCCTGCATCGGACAAGGTGAAGCAAGGACTTCTAGCCTCCATTCCATCATAATCAAGGGCTGGCTACTGGGCCAGACTACTTTAGAGCATGAGTTCATCTATATGAAGCAGTATCTCCGGATTTGGAGATGCTGCTTTTTCATTTCATTGGTCTTCCCTCCGTTACTTCATATTTAGCCATGACAGCAACCATTGAATACCAATGCAACTAATGACTATAGGCCATTATTGGTGCCTTAGGCATGCATTGTCTGCCATATCCACAATCAGGGACTATCGACGGCAACCCGCCACCGCCACTAAGATACAGCTATGAAATGAATTCCAATTGAAGCTGTAGGCGAAAGGAATGTGAAGATATGCCAAGAAATGCGAACACGCACACACTCAGGTACCCTGTTTCCAGAGCCCCCACGAGATTAAGCAGAATGATAAAAAATCGATGGCTTTATTTGATGCTTCTCCCCGGGCTATTGTATTTTCTCATTTTTAAATACTGGCCGATGTATGGAGTCCTCATTGCATTTAAAGACTATCAGCCCTTCCTAGGCTTCTGGGAGAGTCCATTTGTGGGCCTGAAGCACTTTGAACGTTTCTTTCATGATCCGAACTTTGTGGTTCTATTCCGTAATACATTAGTGCTCGCTATGCTCAACATTTTGTTTTTCTTTCCTCTCCCGATTGTTATAGCACTGATGCTGAACGAGCTACGACATCACCTGTTCAAGCGAACGATCCAGACCCTAGTCTATATCCCTCATTTCATGTCCTGGGTTGTCGTCGTCGGAATTGCTTATATTTTCTTGACCACCGAAGGTGGCATTGTGAATGATCTTCTGGTGTACTTTGGCTGGGATAAGATCAACTTTCTCGCGAGCAATGATTGGTTTCGGACTATCGTGACAGCTGAGGTCATTTGGAAAGAGACGGGTTGGGGTACGATTATTTTCCTCGCTGCCCTCGCTGGTGTGGATCCGCAGCTGTATGAAGCGGCACGCATGGATGGAGCGAATCGGCTTCGCCAGCTATGGCATATTACACTGCCGGCGATACGCAGTACCATCATCATATTGTTGATTCTTCGGCTGGGACATTTCCTCGATACAGGATTTGAACAGATTTTCCTCATGCTTAATGCAATGAATCGTGATGTCGGAGAGGTATTTGATACCTACGTCTATTCCGTCGGCATTAGTCAAGGGCAATATAGCTTCAGCACTGCCGTTGGTCTGTTCAAGTCATTGATTGGCCTGGTGTTGGTGGTCGTCGCCAACCATTTAGCCAAGAGGTTCGGTGAAGAAGGAATCTATTAGGAAAGGAGCGTGTTCGGGGATGTCCATCAGACCCAGCAAGGGAAGCCGGATTTTTGACTACCTAAATATCATATTATTGAGCATATTCGCTTTACTCACTGTGCTTCCTTTCATTTACGTGATTGCCGGTTCTTTTGCTACTCAGAAGGAGCTGTTAACTCGTGGATTCATTTTATTCCCCACAGAATTCACATTGGATGCATACAAGTACATTTTCTCTACCCCGACACTTGTCAAAAGCTTGTTCGTTACCATCTACATTACGCTATTCGGCACGCTCATCAACATCTTCTTCACATGCCTGATGGCGTATCCGCTAGCTCGCAAGGACATGGATTTTCGCCGCCCCATACTCATGCTGATAGTATTTACCATGTTATTTAGTGGCGGGATGATTCCGACCTTCCTCGTGGTTAAGCAGCTGGGAATGATCAACACGTACTGGTCCCTGCTTATTCCCGGAGCAATCAGTGCCTTTAACCTGATTATAATCCGGAATTTTTTCCAGCAGCTGCCTGAAAGTCTGGAGGAATCTGCTAAAATAGATGGATGCAACGATCTGAGTGTGTTTTTCAGAATTGTAATCCCTCTATCCATGCCAGCCATTGCTACCTTCTCGTTGTTTTATGCAGTAGGGCACTGGAATACTTATTTTAACGCTGTGCTGTATATCAACGACAATACAAAATGGCCGATCCAGATACTCCTGCGGCAGTTCGTAATCCTGGCTTCTGGTGGAATCGGGGACTCCACCGTCATGGAGGCAGATTATGTCGCACCACCTGAACAGTCACTGAAAATGGCCGTCATCGTCGTATCCACCCTACCGATCTTGCTGGTCTATCCATTTTTGCAGAAGCATTTTGCCAAAGGCGTATTGCTCGGGTCGGTAAAAGGCTGAGTACCCATAATTAACGATTCCTAAATAGAGGAGGATCATCAATGAAGAGACAATCTTGGACTGCTTGGTTCGGCACAGGAGCTACGCTCATCTCACTAAGCCTGATCATGACCGCTTGTGTCGGGGGTAATAACCAGGCCTCGCAAGGAGCCAGTCCAGACAGCCCTAACGGAAGACTGATGCTATCCATGATGCTGCCGACCTATAATGCGGAGCAAATGCCTGAGAGCAGCTCCATTCTTGCGGAGCTTGAGGAGAAGACCAATACAGACCTATCCGTGTCATGGGTTCCCTCTTCGTCTTATACGGATAAACTAAGTGCTACAGTAGCCTCAGGTGAGCTTCCAAAGGCATTCGTTGCTTTGGAGCCGAAGGCGTCCTTCATCATTAATGCAGCCCGTTCGGGAATGTTCTGGGAAGTAGGGCCGTATCTGGACAGCTACCCGAATCTTAGTAAGATGTCGGATGTCGTATTGAACAATGTATCCATCGACGGCAAGGTATACGGTCTGTACCGCGAGCGGGACCTGGCACGCTTCGGATTAATGATACGTCAGGACTGGCTGGACAATCTTGGGCTAGAGTCACCAAGGAGCGTCGATCAACTGTATGAAGTCCTGAAAGCGTTTGCGACCAAGGACCCTGATCAGAATGGTCGACAGGACACGGTTGGGCTCGCTGTTGGCATGCAGGGCAATAACATTGCCGGTTTTAAGGATATGCTGGTATACATGGGAGGTCCGAATGAATGGGAGCTCAAAGATGGTCAGATGGTTCCTGCTCACATGACGGAGGCATACATGGACACCCTGAAGTTCTACAAGAAGTTATACGATGAGAAGCTGATTAACCAAGACTTCGCACTAGTGCAGGATGGCCGCACGGTTATGTATAAAGGCAAGGCTGGTCTTTGGATCGATAACATGATTGACGGTAAAAATATTGAGGAAAACATCAAAAAGGTGGTACCCGAAGCCAAGATTGATCTGATCAATCGGATATCAGGGCCAAACGGAGACGCTACTCGTGCTGGCGCGGGCTTCCTGGGTATGTACATGATTCCGAAAACCAGTGTCAAAACTGAGGAAGAGCTCAAGCAGATCCTGGCCTATTTCGACAAGGTATCCGAGAAGGAAATTCAGAACCTACTGAAATATGGCGCTGAGGGCGCACAATATACGCTGGAGAGCGGACAATACGTACAGAGCACGGATGCCAAGGCACGGGCTGAAATGACCGATAGTAGCCAATTTATGATCTTGCAAAATGAGATCGAGAACTACGGCACGGAGCTGGAGCAGCTTAGTACTGAGCTATTCAACGACAATGCCACGTTCGCCACTCCCAATCCGGCTGCCCCATTCATCTCGAACACGGCCATAGAGCTTGGAAATGAGCTCAATAAGATCATACAGGATGCGACCGTCAAATTCATTATGGGTACGGCCAGCGAGCAGGAGTGGCAACAGGCTGTAGACAAGTGGCTGCAAAGCGGTGGAAGCGCAATCATTGAGGAGATCAATGCTGAATATGCCAAGACAGGAAAGAAATAATATAAGTGTTGCGCACTTCTGTAATTCTGTAAGTATGTCGTCATAATGACGCCAGGTATAAGCTAGAAAAGATACCGCCATCCGTATGATGGGTGATCACATCCGTTACCACACCCCATAGGCCAATACTCGATTCGAGATTCCTATGGGGTATGTTGTTACTGGCCTTCCCGATATTTACCGGGTGTCGTTCCCATGATTTTACGAAATGAACGGATGAAATTAGCGGAGTTGTTATATTGCAATCGTTCAGCGATCTCAGCAATCTTCATATCCGTCTCCTTCAACCAGACTTTCGCCATCTCCATGCGGTAAGATGTGAGGTACTCGCCAAAATTCACTCCTGCCTCCTGGCGGAAGACACGACTCACGTAATGTGGATGATAATTAATCCGAGAGGAGCAATACTCCAGCGTCAGCTCCGTATCGAACTCCCGGTGAATCATATCAATGATGCTCTCCGAGATCTGCTTAAATTGATTACTGCGACGGCTCTCAAGCTCAAGGGTATATGGCTGTACGAACAACGACCAGAACCATTGCTCCATCTCTCTGGTATTACGAAGCCTGAACAATTCATGAACCAATGAGGATTCATCCCCTCCTATTCGCTCCATGGGGAGCGACAGCTCTTGGCCAAATTTTAGAAAGCTGACCAGCAGCCGCAGTAGCGACAAATGATAATCCTGAAAGGGTGTATCTGACGAGAAAAGAGCTCCAATGAATTGCTTCAGCTCCAGTTCCGCAAGCGATAAGTCCCCGGCTCGGACTGCGTCGAATAAGGATTGCTCCTTATCCCGTGGAAAAAGACTCAGGTCCCCCTTCTGCGGCTGCACATCTTCAATAAACAATATGTTCTTGTCCCCAAGACCTGCGCTGAACTTCAAAGCTGTTGTCGCCTCATGCACAGCCTGCTGTGTAGCAGCGAACAAGTGGAATGGGCGACTAATACCAATACTTACGCTAATATTCAGATACTGAGATATTGCAGCCTGGATTGCAGAGGACATCTTGAATAGCTGCGCCTTCAGTGTGTCTCCCTGCTGCTCTGTTCCGATCAAGGTTACTTGACTATCTGCACGAACTACAGGGAGAAGCCTCTGCTCAGCGGGAACGAGCTCACCCACCATATTATTGATGGCGAACATGAGCAGATCCCGATTCCCTTCCTCGTACCGGGTATCCTCAAGGGTATCAATCTGAATGGCAAGCAGACTCATGGTTGGCCACGGGCTCTCCCATCCATACCAATTCAATTTCCCCTCAAACTCATCATTATTGATCCCTCCTGCGAATAGCTTATGCATGAAAAATTCCTTCAATTGCATCTGCTGTCCCTGAAGCTCATTGGTAATCCGTGAGTGATTGCGAAGCAGGAAGTTAACACGATCTCCAATCGCCTGTAGCTCACTCGCAGACTCCCTTGAATCAGCAGTCACGGCCACATCGGCAAGCGCGCTATTAATCGCACGAATGGGACTGTACATCCTTCTTGAGCCAACCCACGCCAAGATCAACGTGATGAGTAAAATGAGAAAGCATACTAGAAGAGTCATCCAGCCGAGAATTTGATTCTGTTCGTTGACCTGCTCGTTCGAGGCCACGGATACGTATATCCAGCCATTATAAGCGGATCTCCGATAGGTGACGGTTACGGTCTCTCCCTCTTGCTTGGACACATACTGCCCTGTGCTCGCAGTTGCTTCCTTGATAGGCTGAAGATAGAGCTCGCCAGACAAGCTACGCCCTGGTGTACTTCCATCAGCACGCTGATGAAGCAACTTAAAATCACGGTCCATTATGAAAGCGTTTCCTAATTTATTGTCCTGAAGAGACAACCTTCTTGTGATCGCGTCAGGAGATAACGCAACACTGATGATGCCTTTGGGCTTAGCTGCATTAAAAGGATATTTTTTCACAAAAAAGACGGATTCACTCGTATGTGAAGGACTGTTCTTATCCCTGATCCAGAAGGAACCTGTCTGTTCACGGGCGAAGCTTTCCATCTGTGGCATGAAGTCGGGAGAGCTGTATTCATTAACACCAGTGCCTGATACCATCCACTCCCTATTAAGACTGACCAGGTAGATCTCCTTAATACCTAGTTCGTAGGTCTGGATCGTGGCGATCCCTTTATATAATTCATGAACCATTTCAAAATCCTGATTCGTGATTTCCTTGTTAAAGGCATGGCTTACAACCGAGGATTGTAAAAACTGTGTTGCTGAGTTATCAATGGTCCTGAGCATCTGCTCAACTCCCATCTGCGTCTGCTGCAACAGCAGCTCATTTCCCTGGTTCACGTTTTTCTGTACAGTTAACGAGGAATTGTAATAGGACAAGGTACCAAGTACGATGACTGGAAGAGTACCTAATATCGCAGAGAATAGTAATAGCTTCCACAGGTAGGAAAGTGAACGTAGTTTCATAATGCCTCCAATTCTTCTCAATATGGAAGTGGTCAACAACAACCGTCCCTGGTAATCTCACCGAGAACGGTTGCTGCTGACTACTCCTGTAACTATGATCCTACAGCTGTCATGCTGTGACTGTCGAGATTGGAGACGTTCATGATGCCACTCACTTCTCTATATAAGTCCCTATGCTCTTATTCGTTTACTTCCCTTGGAGTCATGTGCTGCTGATTCAGAGGATTGATAGATCTCATGTATCAACTGTATGGCCTTCAGTCCTTCCAAGGCATCAATCGGGAATGGCCTGCCAGACTTCAGGCACTGATAATAATGCTGAATCAAGTGAACATGACTGATCCCCCAGTAGGATCTTCCCGTGAATCCATCGGACGCAGGAGGCCCGCAGAGCATCGTCTCCTGGCCATCCTTTTGAAGGAATAACGAATGGCTTCGCTGGATCAGTCTGCCCTCCTCGAAGGCGATCTCTAGCTCAAGCGGCGAATTCTCGATATATCCATTCGTAGCGTAGAATACGGCTGTGGCCCCATTGACGAAGCGAATCCTGGCATGCGCGGTATCCTCCACCTCAATGCAATGTCCAAGTGCATCAGTCGTCACACTTCCATGAACATTAGCGATCTCCCCACCGAACCACTGCAGTAGATCCAATGTATGGATGGCTTGGTTCATCAGGACACCGCCGCCTTCCGTAGCCCATCGCCCACGCCATGGACTCTGCGTATAATAGGCCTCTTCCCTGTACCAGGTCAGGACAGCCTTCATTCCAAGCAGTCTACCGAGCTCACCAGAGCTCGTCATCTCCTTGATGCGGATGGATGATTCGTTATATCGATTCTGGAAGCATACGCCGAGCTGTAATCCACTGGCTGAAGCGGCTTCAACCAGTTGTCTGCCTTCCTCAAGTGTATGCGACATTGGCTTCTCGGTAAGCACGTGCTTGCCCGACTTCAGCATCAACAGCGCCATTTGAACATGGAGATGATGCGGCGTACATAGATGTACGACCTGAATGTCTGATCTGTGGGTCAGCTGATGTATATCTCCGAGTGCTTCACATCCATACTCCTGTCCAATGGACTGTGCTCGTTCCAGATCCGTATCGACTACCGCACGCAGCTGAACGCCTTCCAATTCGGATAACGCCTGTGCATGAACCATACTTATATTGCCACAGCCGACAATGGCTGCTCCAATCTCTGTCATAGCTATCGCCTCACTTCATGGTGATCCACGTTCAGTACCTGACCTCCAGCGGATACGAGACTCACAGCTTGAGCCTGGGCTTGAAGACATAGCTCCGCCGCCTTGAAGACATGCTGCTGTGTCATCGCATGCTCGGTCCGATGCAAGCAATCCAGAATTAACTCTCCGAAGAAGGGATATCCAACCTTGCCTCCCACGTCCACGTAATGTTCTCCTTTTTGATCTACCCAGTAGACATGGTTACCTTTCTCGGAGCGGGCAATGTCTACATATTTTCGAAGCTCGATATAGCCTTCCGTTCCCAGAATTGTACATCTGCCATCGCCCCATACGCTGAGCCCATTCGGAGTGAACCAGTCCACTCGAAAGTAGTTAGTCGCTCCATTGTCGCCAACCAGCATGGCGTCCCCGAAATCCTCTAATTCCGGGTAGCTGGCATTTGCATAATTGCCTACTTGGCTACGAACCACGCTAGCATCCTTGCAGCCAGCATAATACAAAAATTGCTCGATCTGATGGCTGCCAATATCGCAGAGAATGCCACCATATTTACTCTTCTCGAAGAACCATGCTGGTCGACCTGACGCACTCAGACGGTGCGGTCCTGTACCCATCACCTGAATGACTCGTCCAATCGCTCCTTCTTGAATCAACCGACCTGCATATACAGCACTTTCTACATGCAAACGCTCACTGTAATACACCATGTATTTACGTCCGGTTCGTTGAACCACCTGCTTGGCTGCCTCCAATTGCTCCAGCTCGGTGAATGGCGTCTTGTCTGTAAAATAATCCTTGCCTGCATTCATTACCTGAATGCCGAGTGGTCCTCTCTCACAAGGTACAGCAGCGGCGGCTACCAGTCGGACGTCAGCATCCTCCAGTATCTCTTCAGCAGATTGTGCAGCCTGCACCCCTGTATAGCGTGCCATGAATTCCTGCACCTTGATCGGATCTGGATCGTATACCCATTTCAATGTCCCGCCTGCTTCAAGCAATCCATTACACATTCCGTAGATATGCCCATGGTCCAGTGCCATAGCTGCAAATACAAATTCTCCTGGCTTTACGACGGGCTTTGCCTCATAGACGGGGGCATACATCATGCCATTGTTCGTACTCATGCTGTTATCTCCTCCTCGCACTTCCCAAGTAGATACTTCCAGCTGATCTCAATGCTCTCGAACGGATCACGCTGACACTCGTCCTGTTCGATTACCACCCACTCGATACCTGTTTCATTACAGGCCTCAATAATCGCAGGATAGTTCATGTTCCCCTCACCAATTTCTGCAAATAGCTGCTTCTCGGCTACGATGGCCATATCCTTGAAATGAACGACCTGCATCCGTCCAGCCGCCTTGCGAATCCATTCCACTGGGTCACCTCCACCTGCCTGAATCCAGTACAAGTCCAGCTCCAGACCGAACGAACTCGGGTCCGTCTCATCAAGTATGATCTGCAGGCCAGTCTTCTCCCCGAATCGCTCAAATTCAAAGTGATGATTGTGATACACGAATTGGAGACCATATTCATGCTTAAGCCTATCCGCAATGGCACCTGCTTTTGCAATGAATGCTCTGTAGCCCTCTGCCGAGCCCCGGAAAGCTTGTGGCATTCCGCCAAGACCTACGTACGAGCAGTTCCACAGCTTATGCTGCTCGGCAACCGCTTCCAGATTGTTCTCCAAGCGATCCCACGGAATATGTGTAGCGCATATCGATAGACCGGCTTCATCTGTTAGTTGCTTAACCGTGTGAGATGGTATTGGGCCAATGCCAGATACCTGCACAGAACGGTAGCCTACCTTGGCCACCTTGGAGAGCGCTTCCCTGAGTCCCTCCTCTGTCTGAGTGTACTTACGCAGGGTATACAGCTGCACAGCCAAATTCTCTGGTGTCATGACAAGTATTCCTCCTTCGGTTCCTATTAGTGGGTTCCCGTTACGTCCAGTGTAATATCAGCCGCACTCTTCTTTACATATTTCGAGTCAGCAATTTTGCTCTCCAGCAGCTCCAGGAATCTATCTTCATCAAGCGGAAGGTCGACCCAGTCATCCTCCCAGGCAGACAGATACATCGCATTGGACAAAGTAAGCCCATGAATGCCCTCCTCACCAGGCGCAAGCAGCTGTTCGCCGTGCAGGATCGCATTAGTAAAATTACGAAGAATGCCCACATGCTGCTCTCCATGCCCGTTAGGAACAGGAATCTCGCAGGTCCAGCATTCTGGCGAGCCGAATCCACCTGTGTAGCTTGCATTCCATTCGGGTTCGGGTACGCGTAGTCGCCAGAAGGTAAGCTTCCCGTCCTCCACGACGATTTTGCCACGTGTACCGTTCACCTCGAATCGATTCGTACCTGGTGCTTCTCCAGTGGTTGTGACGAACAGCCCCGTAGCGCCATTGGCATATTCCACATAGGCCGTCACATCATCCTCGACCTCAATATCGTGGTATTTGCCAAAATAACAGAAGGCCCGGACTCTCGTCGGCATCAAACCAGTCGTCCACTGCCACAAGTCAAGCTGATGTGGGTCCTGATTCAGCAATACTCCTCCACCCTCTCCGGCCCAGGTCGCTCGCCAGCCACCTGAATCATAGTAGCTTTGAGAGCGGTACCAATTGGTGACAATCCAATTCGTACGGCGTACTTCTCCCAGCTCACCTGACGATATCAGCTCTTTCAGCTTCTGGTACAGTGGATTTGTCCGCTGATTATACATAATGCCGAACACCCTATCCGAAGCCGCCGCCTTCTCATTCATCTGCCTGACCGCCTTGGTGTAGACGCCTGCCGGCTTCTCAATCAGCACATGCAAGCCTGCATCGAACGCCTGAATAGCAAGCGTGGGATGGTCATAATGTGGTGTAGCAACGATCACTGCGTCAATCAGGCCCGACTGGAGCATGGTCTCAGGCTGCTCGTACCGCTGTATCCCTGCTGGGAGCTCTTGCTTAGCCCAGTCAAGACGCTCTGGGGAAATATCACATACGGCGGCTAACTCGGCTCCCTCTATCTGATTTACCAGTTGAATGGCATGAGATTTCCCCATATTCCCGATGCCAATAATCCCGTAACGTACCTTCTCCATTCCGCTTAGATAACCTCCTTGGTTATGTTATGGATAGAGAATATAACGTTTTCATTGGAAGTAGAATGCCTGAAACTAAGGCATATTTGTACAATACTAAGGTGATTATGCCAATTTTTTTGTGTTCGGTGAAAATAAAGTATTAGACACCCATGCCGCTAACGCTGCACCACAGAGAATGAAAATTTCGATATACTATTTCTACGGCTGGGAGAGGAAGGTCGATAAACTATGGTGCGATTAGAGCCCATCCGTTAGTCTGACTCCAATAATCACGGTGCACCACTGAATGTTGCTCCCTCTGGGAAGCACTCATAGTAGATTAATTCTATTCTGATTGTTGCACCAGCCCTTATTTAGATAGCCGTAGAAAGGATCTTTTTGAATGGATGTTATTATTGATCGGGCATGTGGTATGGATGTGCATAAAGATAATATCACTGCATGTGTCATGACACCTGAAGGAAAGGAGATTCAAACGTTTTCGACGAAAACCCTTTATCTCATTAAGTTAGTCGATTGGATTAAGCAACATGGATGCACGCATGTAGCTATGGAGAGCACAAGTGTATACTGGAAACCGATTGTTAACTTAATTGAAGCTGAGGACATTGAGTTTCTCGTCGTTAATGCTCAGCACATTAAAGCAGTGCCTGGTCGTAAGACCGATGTTAAAGATGCGGAATGGATATGCCGACTTTTACGACACGGGCTAATGAAAGCTAGCTTTATTCCAGATCGACATCAAAGAGAACTAAGAGAACTCGTTCGCTATCGTCGCAGCATTATTGAAGAACGCGCTAGACAACATAATCGGATCCAAAAAGTCTTAGAAGGCGCCAATATTAAGCTAGGCTCAGTTGTTTCAGATACATGGGCGTTTCATCCAAAAACATGCTCCGTGCCATCGCTGAAGGTGAAGACAATCCTGAAGAGCTAGCCAACATGGCGCAAAAGTCTCTGAAACGAAAGAAAGAAGAGCTCGTTACTTGCTCTTCGTGGATACGTAAGTCCCCCATCAGCGTTTAATGATTAAGACCATTTTGAGCCACATTGACTTTCTCACGGAACAAGTTGAACTACTTGATCAGGAGGTCGCTCTTCGAGTAAGTTCCTTTCATGAAGACATTGAACGATTGGATTCAATTCCTGGCATATCTACACGAATGGCTGAACAAATCTTAGCTGAAATTGGCACTGATATTCAAAACCAATTTTCTAGCGCTGCTCACATGTGCTCATGGGCAGGACTTGTCCCTGGCCATAACGAGAGTGCGGGTAAACGAAGATCATCTAAAACCAAAAAAGGTAACAAATATTGGGGATCGGGATTAACTGAAGCCGCTCATTCTGTGAAAGGTTCTAAAAACTATCTCGGTGCACTGTATAGACGTACAGCTGCGCGCAAGGGCCGGAAACGTGCAGGAATTGTTGTTGCTCACGCGATGTTACGAATTTCATATTACCTTCTTACTCGCAAACACGGGAAAGACACCCGAGAAACGAGTGCCTGCTGGTCCGTCAAATTATTTATGCGACAAGTCAGTAAATTAAAGTTCCAAGTTACTGCATCACATTGCAATGCTGCCAAAAGGGTTCCGCGCTAACCGCACAGCGCCGATCCAACGGGGAACATTCCATGTCCTTGTATAGACGTACTGTACAGACTAATATAATCAGCAGCAGCGTATCACGGCCGATGTTACCCCCGATCCGTCAATATTCCGCTATCTCGTACACATTCGCAGGCAATGCCTGCATGAACGGCGACCAATCGCCCGTCGTGTAAAGATGAAGCCGGTGCATGGCCCGCGTACACGCCGTATAAAGAAGCTTGCGCTCGTTGTCCCGGCCGTAAGCCTCGGACGAAGCATCATAGATCAAGACTGCATCGAACTCGACACCTTTGGCGAGATACGCGGGAATGACCATCATCCCTTTTTCAAAGTCTGACGTCTCCTTCGTAATAAGCTGCAGCGCTTCGTCTCCATAAATCCGTAACGAATCATAGGCCTCACGGCTTTCGGCTGCGGTCTTCGTAATGACTGCGATGGAATCGAAGCCCTCAGCCCTTAGCGCCGCAATGTCTGCCAGAATTTGCGCATCACGCTTCTCTCCGCCGCCCAGTCTCGTCAGAAGCGGCTTTGGGCCTCCCCTTTCAAACGGTGCAATTTCGTCCCCGCCTGGAAGCATTGATCTCGTAAATTCAACGATCTCCCTGGTTGAGCGATAGCTGCGTAACAGACGGACAAAGCTTGTTTCGGCTTCGCCAAAAAGGCGGACAAGCGGTGAACCGGGTGCGTCCAGACTTGTGGCCTGCATGAAGATTGCTTGCCCGAAATCGCCGAGCACCGTCATCCGGGCACGGGGGAACAGCTTTTTCAGATATTCATATTGAAACGGCGAATAATCCTGGCCCTCATCAACGAAAACATACCGGATTTCCGTGTTCGTCCTGACACCTTCGATCAGTTCTTTTACATACAAATACGGAGTCGCATCCTCGTAGAACAACTCGTTCCGGCGCAGCGCTTCCTTGGTGTGCCTGCATATTTCAGGCCACAGCGGAGGGACGGGCGTCCCATTCGTTTTCTCCCGATAAGCGGCTTCACTGTCAAACAATCGGCCATATATGCCTTGGATATCTACAAACTTGAGCCTCTTCACGATTTTCCGCAGCGGTGCAAAGCCTTCTTTCACGATCCTACGGCGAAGAAGGTCTTCCTCCCTCTGGGCGAAGTCAAAGTCGCCCTCATCTTCCCGGTGCTTGTTGTTCATCTTCTCGCGAACCGTTGCGAATTGTTCCGAAATGTCAAGTACTTCCCTATCTTTATGCAGCATATCGAAGACTTCTGCATACTGCTCGGTGTCGAGATAATTCAACTCTTCCTCTACCCAAAGCGCGTCCCGTTCCATGCGTTCCAGCGAGGACAGTTCATTCAGCAGCCATTCCTGCAAGAGAACGACACGACCTGACAACGGCAGTGAACGGTCATACTCGTAAAATTTCACTCTTATTCGCTCCGCGGTAATCAAATCGCGGTCCTGAAACCGAATACCGTTGAATCGCATGCCTGCCTGTCCCAGCCACATTCCATAGTTATGCAGGGCTTGCAGGAAAGCCTCGGAAGCCTTATACCCGATCCCCTGCAGACGAGCCTCATATCCCGGTGCTCCTTGTGCGGTCAGTACATATTCGATCTGATCAAAGGGATCCTCAGGCCGTAACGAGGAACCTAACCAGTAGTCGAGATATTCTTGAAAAGTCGTCTGCTGCATATTCTCTTCACCAAGCTCCGGTAGGACGGTGGAGATATAGCTGGCAAACATCGGATTCGGTGAGAAAAGAACGATCTGATCGGCCTTGATCGTCTGGCGGTGTTTGTACAGCAGGTACGCCACCCGCTGCAATGCCACGGAAGTCTTACCACTGCCGGCTGCCCCTTGTACGATAAGCATCCGGCTTTTGTCATTGCGGATAATGGCGTTTTGTTCCTTCTGGATCGTTGCCACGATACTCTTCATTTGCGAGTCCGCACCTTTGCCGAGCACTTGCTGCAAGATTTCGTCTCCGATCGTTTCGCTCGCGTCAAACATGTTGCGGATTTGTCCGTTTTGAATCTGAAACTGCCGCTTGAGCTCCATCGTCCCTTCGATTCGTCCGGATGGGGTGACATAAGACGCCAGGCCGGGGGAGCAGTCGTAATACATGCTCGCGATTGGCGTACGCCAGTCATAGATCAGAAAGCTCAATCCGTCTTCGTCGACGAAGGAAGATACGCCGATATAGATCTGCTCGCTGAGGTTCAGGCCATCCTCCCGAAAGTCGATGCGTCCAAAATAAGGAGATGGAAGCAGACGGTTCATGCTTTTCCATTGCTGTGTCAACAGTTTGTGACCACGCTCCCGCTCGGCCAATAACGCGGACTGCTGGTTAATCGTGTAGAAGGACTCTTCGAAATCCTCGTACGTGCTTGTGTTAATCGTAACTTCTTCCCAAAACCGCTTGCGGATGTCCGCAGCCTGATCCCGCAGTCCGGCAACCTCCGGCCCCAGTTTGGTGATTCTCGCCTGCAGCTTGTTCCTGACCCGTTCCAGCCGCTCCTGTTCCTCCCGCCAATCCTTCTCTTCCATCTCTCCTGAGTACACTCCTTTTTCCGTTTTTTTGGAATAAAAAAGAGTATTGACAAATCAAAGTTCCAGATGTATAATTAAATTAGGTATAAAAATGAATACTATTTTGTTTCGATTTGTCAATATCGCTATCGATTATATCATAGCGTTTATTTGCGTTCAATTTATTTTTTTGTTACCCTTCGGCAGAGCTGAGCACCTAACTTTCAAGAGATGACCTTTGCATTCAGCAAAGGCCAAACGGGCATCGCGAAAAAAAGAACCCTGCCATGCGCATGCTCTCTGCATCGCCTGACAGGGCTCCCCGAATAGTTATTCTGTGTCCCCTATATAATCAGTTCAGTTATACACATTCAATTCAGCAAGCGACCACCAATAGTTCGCTTCTCCAGTTTGTACGATTTTAATATACCGGGCTCTTTGAGCCTCGAATGCCGGGGTTACATATCGTGAGCCGCCTTCGCCCTCGGCAACCAGCTTCCAGTCTGAAGCATCGTCGGACACGAAGATCCGGTATCCCCGCGCGTAATCGTGTGCACTGGTGCCTGAATCCATGCTGATCTGCCGGAAATTACGGACATCCCCCAGATCCAGCTGAATCCACTGTCCATTCGACTGATCGGTGCCGGAAGTCCAGCGGGTGTCAAGATCGCCATCCAGCAAGTTGGTCAGACTGGACCCACTGCCATATACCGAAGCCGTAACCGTCCAATTTTCACGATCCAGTATGGCTCCATGAGGTTCATCATCCCCGCTTCCCGTATCACGGGTCAATACGCGGAATTCGCTGATCGACCACCAGTGGGAATCCGTACCGGTCTGAACGATCTTGATATAACGGGCCGTTTGCTCCGGGAAGGTCAACATCACTTTGGATGCCTCTCCGCTCCTTTCCGTCACGGGACTCCCCCATGTCTTTCCATCCATGGAGACCAGCAGCTCATATCCCCGTGCATAATCGTCAGGGCTGCTTTGGCTGTCCATCAAGATCTGGTTAAAGGATTGCGCGCTTCCCAGGTCAAGCTCAATCCACTGTCCTTTCTCCTGCGGCTTGCCAGTGGACCAACGGGTGGTAACGTCCCCGTCCAGCATTCCCGCCTCACTGCTGTCGGACGCTGTGGAGGAGGCCGTCATGTTCCAGCCGCTCCGCGGAAGCTCGACCTGTTTTCCGGTTCCGTAATTGAAAATGGAAAGCTCGGCAATGGACCACCAGTTGGAGGACCAGCCTGTTTGCACGATTTTCAGATACCGGGCTTTCTGGACCGGGAAACTAATCGTAAGATCGCCATTGGTGCCCTGTCCGCTGGCCACGGGTTCATTCCAGGTCTTGCCGTCATCAGACACATACATTCTGTAGCTGTTAGGATAATCCTGCGGATGATGGCCTGTACTCAAGGTTATCGCATCGAAGGTTTCCAATTTGCCCAGATCGATTTGGACCCACTGCCCGTTGGTCTGCCCCTGTCCAGTGCTCCAGCGGGTAGCCAAATCGCCATCCAGCATATTTCCGGCAATATCCTGATTTCCGTAAACAGATGCCGTGACCGTCCATAGCGAGCGATCTGTCAGCTCTCCTCTAGCCGGACTGTTGCCGTCACCTCCGGGACTTTCCCCATTTTTACCCATTTTGGCCGCCTTCAGCTCGGAGATCGACCACCAGCTATCGGCTATTCCAGTTTGCATGATTTTGACGTATCTTACGTTTTGCAGCGGGAAGGCAATGGCCAGGCTTGCTGAAGTGCCGGTTCCGCTTGCGACAGGTACTCCCCAATCCTGACCGTCGCCGGAAACGTAAATCTCATAACCGCGGGCATAATCGCCGCCGCTTGTGCCAGCGCTCATGAACAGGGTATCGAAGGTTTGAGCTGCTCCCATATCAATTTCAATCCATTCTGAGCCGTTTTGTGCCTGTTCGGATGTCCAGCGGGTGCTGAGATCACCGTCAAACATCAAGCTCGTAACCGTGGGAGCCGAGTCGGAAAAGGTCGTCACTTTCCAATCCGAGCGGTCCAGATATACGATGCCCGTACCGATCTTCGGTTCCACTGTCGTAATTTTCGTCGGGTCCACAGTGACCAGTGCGCCCGGATAGACCGTAGCGGAGCCTGTTTCCCCTTGCGTATTGTAGAATACGACCGTTTTCTCGCTGTCTGACGGATTCCAGATCTGGGCGGTATATCCCTCATCATTTTTATATACCGTAACCCCCGGATCATTAGCCCAAATATCCATCGTGCGTGTGCCGAGCGTCGCCATGCTGTGCACAAACCAGTACGCGTTAAAGACCTCGTTTTGCTGCATATTGGTCGTATCCCACTTGGCAAGAACGGACTGTGAGTCGCTGATCGATTCAAACGGCCAAATCAGATGCTGCCACGTATTTTCCGGTCCGTTGTTATCCTGAACCATGCCCTCATACAGGGCTTTCGCTTTTTCCGGATCACGTCCGTAATATGTCATCCATTCCGCCGGAGGGAGCCAGTGAATGCCATAAATATGCTGCGGGTCCCCGGAGAAAAAGGTACCGAACAGATATGCGCTGCCGTACACCTGACCTGCTACAGCATGCTTATAGCCCTGGGCCCAATTGTCATGATCATAGTTGAACCAGTACTGTTCGATCGCTTTTTCTTCCGTCGTAAAGCCCCAAATTCCCGCATCGCGGTAAGCCGTGTTGCCTGTAACCATACCCCACATGTATTGGCCAACCCAGCCGAACAAGGCTTCTCCAGCAGCCTCCTGGTTGTTGCCGCTCGGGTTGTCGGCATAGCCGCCTGCCCAGGAATGGCCTTCATACGGATCAAAATTGCGCATCCAAGGGAACTGGCCGTCTGTCTTGGACGGATTGGCATAGTCCCGGATGAGCACCTCCACCATCTCCCCGTAATCCTTCAAGAAGCTTTGGTCATAGGAGGCCAGAACCGCCGAAGCAAAGACGTAATATCCATATGTAAAGTGATGATCGGTCAGTCCCGTGTTTACGCCATAACCGCTGTGGTAAGGGAACAAGGCTCCCCATTCCGGCGAATAATGGAAATAGTACGAATGCTGCGGCTCATCCTCCGAATAGGTGTACCAGTCTGTCAAAATGTCCCGCAGGTTGCCGAGATAGCGCTCTTTCCTCTCCTCATCACCGATCTGATCGCTTATGATCACCGCAAGCGCAAGCGGATGCAGCTTTTTCCCCTGCCAGTACGGGTCCTCGACCATATATCCGTTCGCGAGATCGGCATCCAGCAAATCCAGATAGGAGCTCAGCTGCGCTCTGGAATACGTAGGGTCATCCGGCTCTACGAACTGCGGAACAATTCCGTAAAAACGGTCGCTTGTGGTGAACTCATTGCCTTCATGCACCTTAAGCGATCCCCGGATGGACGGATACGTCAGTTCGGTCAGGGACGAGGAAGTAATCTTCCATTGGTGCGGGAGCAGAGCCATCAGCGTATCGGAAGAGAAACCCGGTCTCTTCAGCTCCGTTATTGAATTGAATTGGGTAGTAACCGTGGACGATTCCTGGTCATAGCTGTAATCCACCCGGGTGTCCTTCACAAACGCATAGGCATGCCGATAAAAGTATGGAAGCTCGTCAGCGGATGGCAGGGTAGCGATGGACAAATAATCTCCGTCTGAGCCCAGCTTCATTTTGATATTGCCGCCAAGTCTTGTGAACACCGTGCCCGGCGGTGCAAAGATGCCGTAATACCTATCAAAGGTCTGAGGAACCGGCGCTCTGTCCTTATTCGTCACCTTGATGCCGATATGATCTGCGGTCAGCGTATCGCCGTCGTTCTCAAGCACGGGGCTGCCTTTATCATCAAACAATCCGGTGATGACCGGTGACTGCAAGATAATGGCATCAGGATTCTCAAATGTGCTGTAAATGTACGGCGAACCCTTGACGAAGGTCGTGCTCATTTTGGCGGTGCCGTCATCGCTCAGGATCACGTTCGCCGAATAGTCCCCGTATCCGGATACTTTTGTCTCCATATCAGAGGGATTTATTGTATTCGGCAGCATATACAGATCAGGGTCTCCATCGGCATCGATCGAGCCGCCGCTGGCCGATGCATAGCCTTCACCGGGATTCAGGACAGCCAACCCCAGCTTCGTATATTTGTTCTTGAACGGCAAGGTAATCAGGCCATTGCCGTCCCCCAGCTTGTAGACCAGCAGCGACTGCCACCAGTCATTGGATGGAATTGGCGATTCGACATCCTCAGTCCGGTATTTTGGATTTTGGGGTTCAAGCTGCGTAATATCATTGATTTCATAGCTGCCCGCTCCGACAGACACAGACCCCGGAGACGGAATGTCCGGAATGGTATAGACTGGTTTCTCGTCCCCCTCACGGTAAGCGTGAACCTCGAATTCAAACAGCGAGTATCCATGCTCGGACCCGCGGGCAATACCGAGTATTCTCACATAGCGTGCATTGGCATACACGGGTATGCTCTCTTTGCCGCCCGAGCCCCACAGCTCCCGGTATATTGTCGTCCAGTTCCGGGCATCATCGGAGACCTGGATGTCATAAGCCTTGCCATAAGCCGCTTCCCAGTTCAGGGCTATGCCGCCGATTTCACTCGTTTTCCCCAAATCGACGTAGATCCATTCATTATTCTTATGTGCAGAGGACCAGCGAGTGCCGCTATCTCCGTCTGTCGCGTTAGCTGCCAGATAATCCTTACCGGCCAGGTTTTCTTTTCCCGCCTCCTCGATCTCAAGGGAAGACACCGTAATCGGTTTGTTCAGCGCAAGATTCAGCGCTTCCGGCTTCGGCTTGATGCCTCCGGTTCCATATACCCTGAATTCCCAGATCGAAAGGCCGTACGCCTCTTGTGCACGTTTGGTACTGAATACTCTGACATAACGTCCTTCTCCCGTGATCAGCTCCGAAGTCAGTCCGCCTCGGCCATCAGCCTCTGTGAATACGGAAGTCCAATTCTCTCCGTCATCGGAGACCTGAATCTCAAATTCCCTCGAATAGGCATTCTCCCATTCGATCTCCACCTTTGACAGCTGCGCATCCGCGCCCAGATCCACATAAATCCATTGCGGGTCCTTCTGCCACACGCTTTCCCAGCGTGTACTCGAATTCCCGTCCACTACCAGATCCGGTGTGCTGTTGCCCAAGGTGGAGGAGGCATACGTCGGCCGGTTCTTGGACAATAGATAGACCTCCGCCTCCGCCCCCTCTACAGCTCCAACCTGAGGCACCGCCAGCCATGGGAAAAAGCCCAGGACCAGTGACAGGATCAGAATGCCATTCAGGACACGCTTCAATCTTCTTTGCTTCGTTCGATTCGGATGATAGGACTGCTCCATACATTTCTCCTTTTCTGCTAATATGATAGAATTCATTTTCACTTTGAAGTAGCGAGCCATTCGATGACCTGATATATTATCGGATTGTAAGTTCTTTGATTATATAAATCTTAGGTACTATTTTTCCTCTGTTAGACGAACTTTTGTGAAAGATTTCATAGTTTTTTATACATATTTATGCATATTTGCGAATGCGGTATCGAAATAAGGCGAGCTCCTCGTATACCTGTTTAGACAACTGATTGTTTGTCATGTCCTGCTCCTAACCTATGAATGAATACATATAGTCAATATCTTAGACCAGCTATGATTATCTTTTTCAGATGTGAAATATCGATTCGTGATTGATATCAGTACAATGTGAGTTGCGTAATGATAGGTTAAATGAGTGATTTTATTTTGAAGGTGGCCCAAAAGCAGAGCTTTTGGGCTTCAATTTATTCTATTTACGAGCTTATTTGATTTTTTAGGTTAAACGAAGAAACCGTTGGAAAAGCGATTGTTTATTATTTTATATACTGGGCAGGAAGAGCAGGAACATTTTCTGCAAAAGGGATGTCTGCAGGGTTAACTTTGAACGCACGATTATATTTTTCGGGATTTGTAATGGTTTCAGGTTCAATAGAACGCCATGTAAATAAACATACAGGACATAAATAAACTTCCCAGGCACCTTTAACCGGTGACTTTGATACAACAGCAGCTTCTTTCGATTCACATCGCGGAGAAATATGCATATTCAACACTCCTTTTATTGTAGTAATTCACTTAGACGTTGCTCCCACTTTTCTACATCGAGCGGAGAATCAAGCGGCTGTGAATAGTGACCTCTTGTTTCAGGCGCTAAAGGTGTAGTTGCATCCAGTATCATTTTGTGAGTGATACCTGCAGGCGAGGAACCTGGATCCAGTGCAAGAACAGAAAGGTCTGGAATAATCACCGCATCGTGCTTAGGATGCATTTTGGTAGAAAGAGCCCACATTACCTGCGGCAGGTTAAATGGATCTACATCCTCATCCACTACGATAATGAGCTTGCAATATCCTAATCCGTGCGGAGTGGTTAATGCTCGCATTCCTACCGCCTTTGCAAAACCGCCATAACGGCGCTTAGTTGAAATAATTGCTACAAGTCCATGTGTATACATGGCATTTACAGCAACGATTTCATTAGGAAATGCTTTTTTTAACTGCTGGTACAAAGGAACGCCCGTATTAATACCCACCATATAATCTGTTTCTGTCCAAACATTGAACTTGGTCCGACCTATTATGAAGAGCGAAAACGCGACGGGATCATTAAACAATCCATAAGGAAACTCGAATCGTTAGGTGTATCGGTTTCTGTTGATTCTACTACGGCATCCTGATACCTGCAGAGTGAAAGCCTCCAGAGGTACGTGGAGAAGCGTGCAGCAGATCAACAAAAAAGGAGCGAAAACTCGCCCCTTCTGTTCCCGCATGCGCATCGCTTGCCCATTTTGACGGCTCTCGTTCCATTCAACCCGGGCTGGCGTTTTATCCGCAGGGCTTCAATTTCTCCCATTACGATTCTATGCCTGGA
>RCUF01000089.1_pt1 | contig 58307 bp, 59 predicted proteins | sample 2166311 | NCBI WGS metagenome assembly RCUF01 (sample SAMN09932608, study PRJNA488358) | compost metagenome | feature: garden; material: soil; isolation source: compost soil in 4-hydroxybenzonitrile-enriched culture | place: Germany: Experimental Botanical Garden Goettingen | collected 2016-01-27
TCGCTTGTACTCTTCGTAACTCCGGCCAATTTATTCACAACTTTGTAACCTTCTCTGGCAGGGGGGTTGCGAGATTGTTTTCAAATTGTTTTACTATATTTACCTACTATAGTCTGGTAATCTATTAATATATATAGGGGGAACGAAAAGACGTCCGGTTCAGTCGGTTGAGATGCGTTTATGTTCTATATGTTGAGTGAATGTCTATATTGCCATGTCTATATCGTCATGTCTGTATAACTTCATAGACAAGCTAGAGATAGCTCCCGCACATTATAAAATACAGCACAGGATGGTGTAATGAATGAAGCTTTTAAATGCAAAATGGATGGCTGTATGCTTGATGGCAATCTGTTGTTTGGGTTTGCTAGGTATACATACGAATACGGCGAGTGCACAAGCGAAGGCTCCTTTGCTGGGGGTCAATGATGTGTTGCTAGATTCGAATACCATTCAGCCCGTAATGAAAAATGATAAGTTGTATGTTCCTATCGTTACATTAGGGCAAAAGATGGGGATTTCTACTTCGGCCAACGGAAATACATTGGTACTGACTGGACATAATCGCAGCTTTACGCTGGATTTGAACAAGGGGGATGTGTTCGAGCGTGGAGATCGTACAATGGTGCCCATTCGCACTTTGACCGATGCGTTTGGCTTCACTATTACGCTTCCAACAAGTAATCTGTATCGAATTCAGAACGCAAATGCTAGTTTGTCTGATGCTCAGTTTTTGAATACATTCGCGGCAGAAATTAAACAGTACGCAGCTGTCAAACCGGACAAAGCCAGCAATACTGGCAACAAGGGAACTGCCTCATCATCCAGCCGTACGATTTATTTGAGCTTCGATGATGGCCCAACGGCGCACACTTCGCAACTGTTGGATATTTTGGATAAATATAATGCGAAGGCTACTTTTTTCATGCTGGGACCTGAAATTCGTCAACATAGCGCAGTGATGAAAAGAATGGTAGAGGCGGGTCACGGTTTGGGCTTGCATGGGATGACGCATCAGGTGAAGAAAATCTATGCATCTCCTGCAGCAGCATTGGCAGAGATGAATCAGGATAACGAAATTTTATTTAAGGTTACAGGAAAACGCACTTCTTTGATTCGTACACCTTATGGCAGCAAACCATATTTGAAGAAAGCATACCGCGATCAACTGACGGGCGCAGGCTATCATATTTGGGACTGGAACATTGATTCCAATGATTGGCGTTATACTAAAAATCCAGAGCATTTTGTACAGACTGTCCTAAGTGATATTAAGAGATTGAAAAAGCAAGGCAGAACACCAGTCGTTCTTATGCATGATAAGCCATCTACGATCAAGGTGCTTCCACAAATCATGGCTGCTTTGCAGAAAGAAGGCTATTCGTTCGAGCCGTTGAATGATAACATGACTCCGCTTAATTTTTGGAATGATCATCGTTAATTGAATAGCATGAAAGAAAAGACACCTTTTCAACCATTTATATAGTGGTTTTGAAGGTGTCTTTTTGTTGTATTTGCTCGGAGTTGTGAAGTTTGCAGCACGCTTTATATGAATCTATGAATTCATGTCTATGCACAGGTCATATGACTTTACGGGTTACCATGTCGCTGCATATATTACAGTAACCGCCCCGAGAGGAGGAGAGGTATGAATATTAATCCGAATATGTTTAGTATGATTTGCGCTACCGCAGGAGCCCTTATTACGTTTGCCTTTGGCGGCTGGAATCAGCTAATGGTGCTATTCACGGTTGCAATGGCTGTTGATTATGTGACTGGAGTCGCCGCAGCAATTAAGACTGGGCAAGGTTTGAGCAGTAAAGCCGGCTTTTGGGGGCTGGCGAGAAAGGCTTTAATGCTAATGGTGATTTCTTTGGCTCATCACGTGGATCTCCTGATGGGTACCGAAATCATGAAAGGGGCGGCGACGTATTTTTATTTATCCAATGAATTAATCTCTATTACGGAAAACTGTTCACGAATGGGTCTGCCGCTCCCACCGAAGCTCAAGAATTTTTTTGCCCTATTAAAGGACAAGGAGTCTGATGGTAAAAATGGCGAAAAAGATCGCTAGAATTACAAAGTTTCTTTCCGTATGTGGGGCGTTATGATAAAATTTTCAAGAGAACATTTTTAAGATAAGGAGCCTATACGCATGATTAAACATATTGTTTTGTTCAAATTGAAAGACCGCTCCCCTGAAAGCATTGAGCACACAGCATCCATTTTGCGCAGTATGAACGGCAAAATCAAAGAGCTGCTGTCACTCGAAGTAGGTACGGATGTGATTCGTTCGGAACGTTCTTATGATATTTCCCTTACCGCTGTTGTCGAAACACTGGAGGATTTGCAAACGTATCAGGTACACCCTGTGCATCAGGAAATTATTGTACACATGAATGAAGTGAAGGATGTATCTATCGCAGTTGATTATGAAATCTAAAGCGATTACTGGAGGTGCAGGACCTTGTATTATGTCAACCGGGAACAAATTGAGCTTCGACTAGGGGCTGTTCCCGACATTGTCGCCGGACTTCGCCAGACTTCTGCTGCCTGGAACGGCGATCTGTTGCAGGGACTAGTGCAGGAGCGCTGCCTTCATCTGGCGATTGAGACGGTAACGGACGTAGGAAGCTATATCATCGACGGATTTATTATGCGTGACGCCAGTAGCTATGAGGATATTATCGGTATCATTCATGAGGAAGGTGTACTGGATGATACCGTATTTCATTCGTTAGTAGAGCTGGTAGGCTTACGTAAACCCCTAGTACAGGAGTACTTTCATTGGGACCGGACAAGCCTTCACCCGCTTACACCTAAGCTGCCTGGGTTGCTGGAGCTTTTTGCATCTAACGTGCATGATTATTTAAATAAGGAATTGGGTCCCCAGCCCGAGGGAGTGTAAAGGCAAAAGTGACGGATAAGTATATCGTACCCGAAATGCCCACTAGGCGCATGATCATGACATTATTGAAAACCCAGGGACCTGTGGGCGTCGGAAGCTTGGCAGCTCAATTGGGCATTACCGAAATGGGAGTGCGCAGGCATCTCAAATTGATGGAGCAGGATGGTCTGATCGTGGCTACGATCGTGAGACAGGCGATGGGACGCCCGACGTTTTTATACAGTCTGAGCGAGCAGGGAAGCGAGCAGTTTCCTCGTAATTATGATCATCTGTTACTGGAACTGTTAGAGGAGCTGGATGAAGAACAGGGAATGGAAGCTGTTTACTCGCTGTTTGATGGTAGAAAACGTAAAATGATGAAGCGCTACGCCCCTCACATGGAGGGGGAGACTACACTGGCTTCACGTGTGGAAAAGCTTTCGGGCATCCAAAATGCTTCCGGATATATGGCAGAGTGGCGTGAGGAAGAGGATGGTAGCTACTCTATTGTGGAATACAATTGTCCTATCTCTCAAATTGCAGGCCGTTACCGCAAGGCTTGTGAATGCGAGCAGCAAATGTTTGAGGAGCTGCTTGATGCCGAGGTTGTTCGTGAGGATTGTTTAGCGGATGGGGGCCGCTGTTGCCTGTATCGTATCCGCTCTAAAAAAAAGTAAAACTTTTCAGGCTTGTTTTCTGTATCATGACAAGCTCTCCATGCTTATAATGCACTAACAGATGGGCATTCGCCCGGGCACAAGGGAGAGATGATGATGAAGGAGAACTGCAAAAGTTTTATCCGAGGCGCGTTGGCAGGCAGCATTGTTGGTTCGGTTGCTGCTTTGTTATTTGCCCCTAAGTCTGGTCGTGAGCTGCGTCAGAATATTACAGATCAGGCGCGCAACGTAAGTGATAAGGGACAGGAGCTAGCGGGGAAAATTTCGGACACCTCAATTGAGTATACTGACAAAATTAAGGAGACAGCCTCAGCCGTCATTCATGAAATCGGGCAATGGCGTAAAAAGGGTGAAATTGTTCCTGAAGTTAGTATTTCATCAGCGACTGTTCAAGAAGATACGGAAAAAGATGCTCTGTAACGGTTTGTAAAACGTAGGTGAAACACTGAATACAGTTTGAATTCGTGGCTTCTCCCGTTGGGGTGGAGCCTTTTTATTGATCACTTCCTCGTTTTAGGGTAATCTTTTGGGGTACCTTTTACACGAATACGACATAAGGTATGTAGCAACGGATAGCTTTCCGAGATGAAACAACTCATATTTGAACAAAAAAGGAAGCGGTGTGTACGTGCAGCAAGCGATTGCAATATTGGATTCCGGTGTAGGAGGTTTGACGGTTGTAAAAGAAGTCATGCGTCAGCTTCCGCGGGAAAAAATCATTTATTTTGGAGACACTGCGCGCACTCCGTATGGCCCCCGACCATCGGAAGAGGTTAAAAAATTTACAGAGCAAATGGTTGATTTTCTGATTCAATTTGATCCGAAAGTCATTATTATTGCTTGTAACACGGCTACTGCCGCGGCATTGGACTATATAAGCCAAAAGGTATCCATTCCGGTGATCGGAGTCATTCACCCCGGGGCTCGTGCTGCGATCAGCGCGACTGCTACCGGGCATGTCGGGGTGATTGGGACTGTCGGTACGATTCGAAGCGGAGCGTATACAGCTGCGCTCAAGCAATTGTCTCCTTATGTAGACGTGGTGAGCCATGCTTGTCCTGCGCTTGTTCCATTAGTGGAACAAGGGTTATTCCGCTCCAAGACGACATCGCAGGTTGTGGAGGAGACATTGAGACCTATTCAAACGTATCCGATTGATTGTCTGATTCTTGGTTGTACGCATTATCCTTTTTTGAAGGAAACGATTCAAGAAGTCATGGGACCTGCAGTAAAGCTCATTAGCTCGGCAGATGAAACGGCGCGTGAGACGAGCACCATTTTGTATAACAAAGGCAAGTTGGAAGCTGGGGACGAAACGCCGGTACATCAGCTTTTTTGTTCCGGCGATCCTGAATTGTTCCAGCGCATTGCCGCACAGTGGCTCGGGGAGCAAATTCGCCAAACGCCTGTCGTCTGGCAAGTCACCAATTTGGATTAACGAGACAACCGACTTTTTTTGTCATTGGACAAATGAAGTCGGTTGTTTTGTTTTTCGCTACATCAAGACACGCCGCGTCTGCATAACATGCAGTAAGGCAGATGGAAGGGGCGTAGTAAGATGAGGGAATATATCGTTCAAAAAGGAGATACATTGCACCGGGTCGCCTCGGCTTTTAAACTATCGGTGGATACTTTAATCGTAGATAATCCGTGGGCCGCCACGCAACCCTATCTGATTAGTGGTCAAGTGTTATATATTCGTCCGTCTACGGATCGTAAATACGTTATTCAGCCTGGTGAGTATGCAAGACAGATTGCCAAGCAGTTTGGTGTGGAGTTTGATGAGTTACGGCTAGCCAATCCAGGACTTGCGGAGCATGATTTTACGGAAGGAAAAACAATTGTTATTCCTGAAGACCATCAGGATCAGATTGTACGATTACGTGGAGAGTATGGATATGAAGATTTAAAGGAAGACCTAGCGGCCTTGGCCTACAGATATCCATTTATTGAAGTTGGCAGCATTGGCACCAGTGTCATGGGGAAGGATATTCCTTATGTACGTATTGGGCAGGGAACGCGTAAAATTCATGCCAATGCTTCTGTTCATGCTAATGAATGGCTGACGACGCCTTGTTTGCTGCGTTTTATAGAGCAATATGCACAAGGGATCGATGGGACTGAAGAACATGCAGGGACCTCTCAATGGGTGTATGGAGATTCTCCGCGGGATCTGCTGGAGCATACATCCTTATGGGTGGTGCCGATGGTCAACCCGGATGGGGTAGAGCTGGTGCAACAAGGTGTACTCCCAACTCATCCGTTGTATCATGACCTCGAAAAGTGGAATGAAGGACGTGCTGATTATCGCGGTTGGAAGGCCAATATTCGTGGTGTTGACCTCAACGATCAATTTCCGGCATATTGGGAAGAAGAGGTACGCAGACGCGGTAAAACAGGTCCGTCTCGACGAGACTATGCAGGACCTGCACCTTTGTCTGAACCAGAGTCCAAGGCGCTTGCCGATCTGACGGAGCGCGAACAGTTCGACATGGTGTTATCTATACACAGTCAGGGACAGGAGATCTATTGGAATTATCGGGATCTAGAGCCTAAGGAGAGCCGAGATTGGGCCTTACGGCTAGCTGCCGCAACAGGGTACCGGGCGGTAAAACTGGGTGGTAGCGATGCAGGGTACAAGGATTGGTTTATACAGCGATTTGGTAAACCAGGGTTTACCGTTGAAGTCGGTCTAGGTGTAAATCCGCTGCCCATGCGTGATTACGATGATATTGCAGCAGAAGTGGGCATGTTAATGGCAACAGTGCTGTCATGGTAAAAAATTCGGCCTACTGAAACGTATCGAATCATTTGCGCGTATTAGGAGGAACACGTTTTTTATAAGTGTTCCTCTTTACATGTCCCTTCAATGGGGTATATATACTTAGGAGCATTGGAAATGGAGTGAACAACCTATGAAGTGGAAAAGACTACTATCTCTCCGTCAATGGTCACATGTATTTCGTCGTATGCCCCGATTGATTACTTCATCAAGGATTCCGCTGGGAGAAAAATTACTCTTTGCGGTGCCTGTGTTGCTCTATTGGGTATTACCTGATGTCATGCCGTTTATGCCCATCGACGATATTGGTGTGACGCTATTGCTTATGAATTGGTTTGTCACCCGTGCCGAACGAAAATATCCAGATGTGCTTGAAAAACAGCATGTACGTGTTCGGTAGATAAGCTTATGAATTTCGTGATTGCGATTTTTCACGATTTTCTTTACAATAGGAATATTGCCTTTTGCTATGCTGAACATAATTGTGATCTATTGGCTCATGACGATGTTTCAGGCGCAGCTGTGCCGCCGTAGTACCTCTTTCCCTCTGGGATAGAGGCTAATTATTTGAGTTGTTGATTTTACCCGCTAGGTTGTGTGGTGTGGATATGTATCCAATGAACCACATTTCATTTAATGAATATGAAGGAGATGAAGTTTGATGAACTGCAAAATTACTCGTAACGCAGCTAAAGTATTGAAACTTGAACTGGATAAGGAAGAGAACCAAGGAAAGAGCCTGCGCGTTGTTATTACTCATGCTCATGGAGATCATGCTCATTACGGGCTGGATTTGGACACGCCTAAAGAAACAGATACTGTCGTATCTACAGATAAAGGCATTAACGTCATTTTGGAAAACGGCCAGCCGCTGCTGGATGGTGTGAAAATTGATTACTTGTACTTCCCCGAAGAAGGATTTGTCATTACTAACCCTTCCCAAGGTAATCACGGCGACCACTAAGCCGGAGCTCGGAGGGATGACAGATGGCCAATGATATTCGCGTATGTGATGAATGCAATCATATCCGCTTGAAAACGATCTTGCCCAAGTTGCAAAAGATGGCACCAGATGCCGAGATCAAAATCGGCTGCAAATCGTATTGCGGTCCTTGTGGGAAACGAGCGTTTGTATATGTGAACGGACGTTATGTGAGTGCGGCCACAGAGGATGAAGTATTGGAGAAGGCTGCGCGCTTTATCAAATAGTTCCAGTACGCAGCATTTGCATTTTTTTTTTTGAATAGTTCCCCTTCTTCTGATCCATGCTAATGGATGTAGAACACTGCCCAGAAGGAGGTGTGACTCATGGCCCAATATGATTCCAATCTCGACAATCACAGCGTTGAGGCTCAAACACAAAACTCGGTGGACAGGCTGCACAATGCCGTCTCTCAAGCATTGTCACATCCGGCTGAGCAACTGATTGAACAGGCGGAGCAATCTCGCACTCATGCGGAACATGCCATACAGCAGGCGAAGGATAGCCTTGGTGACGATGCAGTAGAAGTTGCGGAGGACATGCTTGGTGAAGAGGTAGAACGGCTTGAAGAGGCTAAAAAAACGTTGCGTTCCTAAGTATTTGTGAATGGTAACGAGCGCAGTCGAGTGACAATCCATATAAAAAAGCACGATCCACAGCACTTACAAGCTGATGGATCGTGCTTTTTTGTTATATGCAGGGCGGTTATGCGATCGGCATCCTTAAAAGAGTTCGGGGAGGATGCTATGTCAGCAACCTCCCACAGAAAGTCTATTAGATACAGAAGGAGTTACTTCTTTGTTTGTGGTTCCCATTCGCGAATAAGATCGTATGTGATAACCTGATCAGATATGTTCAACCGATTGAGAGCTTCGGTATATCCCGGTCCGCAGGCGTTGACATCTGTAGGCTGGCCTGTACTCAGGTTGTAACAGGTTCCTTTGGAGAATGTACCGTCCTCCGATGGAATGTAGTACACTCGTCCATCGGTGAAAGCACCAGTACGCAGTACAACCATACGAGGCTTCCCGCTAAACAGATCGTTTCCCATAAAATGATATGGTTTTGTAGAAATCCCAAGTAGGTGCATTACGGAAGGCGTCAGATCCAACTGACCTGCCGGTTCCGAATACGTGCCCGCCTGACTTCCATCAGGAAGATGCACAAGCAATGGTACCTGATTCATGATTTTCTGCATGTCGAGATCCGTAAGTGGCTTGTCTAAAAACTTCTCATACAGTGCTTTGTCTTTAATAGAATTGTCATGATCCCCATAAAACATCAGGATCGTATCATCCCACAATCCGTCTTTCTTCATCTGATCTACCAATTCACCCAGTGCTTCATCTACATAATGGACAGATTTCAGATAGTCTCCGAACATGGTACCTTCAAACTCGCCAACATCTAAATTTACCGAGTCAGGTGACAGGTTGTACGGATGATGGCTCGAGATACCGACCATATAGGCGTAGAACGGCTGCTTAACTTCGGTGGTGAGATCATTGAGCGTTTGACGGAAAAAGGATTTATCTCCCAGGGACCAACCCAGTGGCTCATCTATTTTAAAATCTTTTTTACTGTAGAACTTGTCATAGTTCATTGCCTTATACATGGTGTAACGGTTCCAGAAGCTGCTGTCGTACACGTGAAACGCATTGGGACTATACCCAGTATCCTTCAAAATGGAAGGTAACGTATCGAATTTATGGTCCGCATAACGGATAAATACGGAGCCTGTAGGGAGCGGATGCAGCGAAGCATGTGTAGAGAAGTCCGCGTCCGAAGTACGGCCCTGCGCAGTCTGGTGAAAATAATTGTTGAAATACATGCTTTCCTTCGTCAGTTTGTCAAAATTAGGCGTAATCGCTTGACCGTTGATTTGTTTGCCGATAAAAAAGTTCATGAACGCTTCAGCTTGAATGACCATCACGTTTTTGCCCTTATACTTGCCAGATAGATCATTTTTAACCTGAAGCAACTTCTGGTGCTGATTAAACCATTCCTTATCCTTATCGGATTCTGCTTGAGCTAATGTAGGCTGGGGACCAAGGTGATCCTGACCATAGCGGTAGATGTCATATCCATGAAATCCGACCAATCCGGTTACGTTGTACAAGGCCATCGACCACCAGTTGCCAACAAATATGCCAGTTGCCCACGTGGAGGTATAATATTTGATCGGCCCAAATGTCAATACATAGCCAATCAGGAAGGCCAATGCTCCTTTGGAGAAGCGAAGCATAAATCTCTTTGTGAACGAGCTTCGGGATGCTTCTAAATAAGTATCATTCGTTGTAAGTCGACGTCGTAAGGAAGCCACAAATATGACATACGGAATGAATAGAATCCAGTCTGCAAAAAAGAAAATGTCCCACCAGTACATAAGGGATGCGATACTTCCGCCCAGAGAATCAACTTGTCCGGCTTGAAGTAAGACGGGAATCGTAATGAAATCCTGGAAATAACGATAATAAACCATGTCGGAATAAATGAGCGCGGTGAGCAACATATCGAGCACCACAAGAGCAATCAAACGTCCGCGACGTGGCAGCCATAAGGTCCAGAAGCTCACAAGTAAAAGCGAACCAATAGCGATGACATAATCCAGCGGATTCATGTCAATATTTTGGGCATGCAAGTTATAGTGAATCAGTACGAGCTTGCCGATCATAAGTACAAAAAACAGACCTAATCCAAAATATCGAGACAGCAGCATTCTGCTGAACGTGTTACCAGTGCGACTTGCACTGGACGTGCGAATAACCAACACTTTACCCCCTCTGGCAGAAATGTTCGGCTAGTATAAACTACATATTAACGTAATGTTAAAACCGAAATGCCTTTAATTATTATAGCGCTCATCTCGCGCATTTCAATGATTAAGTAAAGAAAATACAGCACAAATCAGGCCAGAACAACGAACAGAGAGTTCGTTTCCTGGCCTAGGCTTCATCATATTTAAGGCTGCAACGGCGAAGTATCTTTGCGGCGCGGAGGCAGAGGGCCTAGATACTGATAGTATTGACATTCGATCCGGCCGTTAAACAACTTCCGGCGTTTGTCTGCTTTACGGCCCCAATAATGCTCAAATTGCTTGGTGGAACTGATGGCAAAGAAGGACCAAGTCTTCATTTCGGCTGCCGTGCGTGCGAGTGAACGGATCAGCTTTTCCACCTCGGATTGCTCGCTCAGTCTCTCGCCATAAGGTGGGTTTGTAATCATCACACCATATTGTCCTTCGAGTCTGACTTTAGTTACAGGCATCACCTTAAGAGGGATGTCTTTAGCAAAGCCTGCTGCTTTTACAGCTGCCTCAGCAACTTGTATGGCATTTGGGTCGATATCGCTACCTGCAATTTCAAAAGGAATGTCATCGCGGGTCAAATCCATCGCCTCGTCGCGAGCCTGATCCCATAATTCTCTGCCAATGACAGGCCAGTCTTCCGAGTTAAAGGTACGTCTCAGGCCTGGCGCAATGTTCCAGGCTTGCATGGCAGCTTCGACCAACAAAGTACCGGAACCGCAGCATGGGTCATAGAATGGTCGGTCAGGGCTCCAGCGACTAAGCTGAATAAGAGCAGAAGCCATCGTTTCTTTGAGAGGCGCCTCTGTAACGAGCTTACGGTAGCCGCGTTTGTGCAGTCCTGGACCGGTCGTATCAAGTGTCAGCAACGCACGATCATTCAATAGAATGACCTCAATGACGTAACGAGGGCCATCTTCAGCAAACCAATCTGTGTGGTAGGTTTCCTTGAGCTTCTCTACAATCGCCTTCTTGACGATTCCCTGACTGGCTGGTACGCTACTAAGCTGTGATTTGTGCGAACGTCCCTCTACGGGAAATTCACCATCTACAGGAATCCAATCCTGCCAAGGCAATGCTTTGGTACCCTCGAACAGCTCGTCGAAGGTAGTTGCAGCAAATTCACCCATTTTTATAAGCACGCGGTCTGATGTGCGAAGCCACAGGTTACACCGGCATATATCCATATAATCTCCGGTAAAAACGACGCGGCCATTTTCAACGGTCAGATCTTCGTACCCGAGTTCTCTGAGTTCCCGGGCCACGACGGCTTCAAGTCCCATTGGCGCAGTTGCAATTAGTTGCAGTTGAGTCATTAAACGTATTCACTCCGTCCCCATAATCATGTAAGCTTGGTTCAATCCCTATAGTATAGGTCATTGTACTCGAAGAGACAAATCATTAAGGTGAAAAATTTACGAAGGACACCACGTCCAACCTGCGTTATGATTAAGCAAGAAGGAGAGATGAACCGTGGAAATTACACCAAATATGACGCCTGAACAATATGTAGACCAGCTGGTACAAGAGGATGAAGCACTGCGTAGTATCAGGGAGGCTATCGTTAAAGAAGGTATGCCGGAAGTATCCGTTGCCCATCCTTACGGAAAACTGTTGACCTTTCTAATTGAAGTATCTGGCGCACAGCATGTATTGGAAATCGGCGCATTAGGGGGCTACAGCGGATTATGTTTGGCCCGTGGGCTGGGAGGAAAGGGTCGCATTGTGTCACTGGAGCTGAAAGAAGCGTACGCAGCGCTGGCACATCGACATATGGAAAACAACGGCTACGGTGACCGTGTCGAATACCGTATCGGACCCGCAGCTGACAGCTTGAAGGAACTTCAGGAAGAGGGAAGAACTTTCGATTTTTTCTTCATAGATGCAGATAAGGAAAATTACCCGGTGTATCTGGAATATGCGATTTCTCTGGCGAATCCGGGTGCCATTATTGCGGGAGACAACTGTTTCCTTCGCGGACGGACGCTGAATACGGATAAGAACGGCCCTGCCGTCCAAGCCGTGAGACGGTTTAACGAGACGATAGCAACAGATCCGCGGCTGGTCAGCACGCTTTTGCCAGCTTATGATGGATTGGCGCTAGCTCGAGTTAAATAGCATGCATTCCATATGTATAGTTATGAAAAAAAGAACCTCCTTGTCCACGGCAGCGTGAACAAGGAGGTTCTTGTCTGTTAAGGCAAGCTTGTCTTACCCTAAGGTTATCTTACCTGAAATCAGGCGCAGCCTTACGATCAAAGAGCTTCATGCGTACCCAGAATATGTTGACGATTAACAGGACGCCTGACATGATAAACAGTCCTTCGATGCCGATAAAACCGGATAGTACCCCGCCAATGACAGCACCCAGCATATTGCCGAGCGCCAGCGAACTGGTATTGAAGCCGAAAGAACGGCTTTCCATTCCTTCCGGTGTATACGTGCGAATCAGCGCATTTACGCTTGGCAGCAGACCGCCCATAAATACACCCATGAAAAAACGGATAATGACAAGTTGCCATACTTCATTGACAAAAGCCTGCGGAATAAGCATAACCGCCGTTCCAAGCAGTGCAATGGTCAAGATCTTGTGTGCTCCTATCTTGTCACTCAGTCTTCCAAGGAGCGGTGCAGCAACCATATTGGATACACCTGTAATAGCCGTAACAAACCCGGCAATCAGCGCAATTCCTTCTGCCGATCCATACAGCTTTTGCACATACAACGGCAGCAGAGACACCGTACTGATCATGGCAAACTGGAGCAAAAACGTTACGGTGAACAAAGCCGGAAGCTGGGGCGTATGGCTTAACTCCTTTAATCCGGCAAGAACCGAAATTTGTGGTATGCGTGCAGCTTCCGTTTTGCTGAAATTTTCTTTAACCAGAAACATTGCGATAAGCGAGGCTATAAAAATTAGAGTGCCTGTAATATAAAAGATCGGTCTGAATCCGACCCAGTCAGCCAAAAATCCGCCTAGCAGAGGGCCGAGAATCGTGCCAGCCATCTGACCGGATTGCATAATTCCCATAGCGAATCCGGTTCGCTCTTTGGGAGTGGTACCCGACACTAAGGAAATCGATGCCGGATTGAAACCCGAAATCGTACCGTTCAGCAGGCGAAGCGCCAGCAGTTGCCACGGGTGGGTGACCAAACCCATACATCCGATGACCAAAGCCATACCAAAGCCTGAGCGAAGCAGCATGACTTTACGTCCATATCGGTCAGCCAGCTTCCCCCACAAAGGCTGGAACATAAATGAGGTCAAAAAGTTAGCGGCAAAAATAACTCCGGCCCATAGACCAATATCGTGCTCTCCCTTCACATGAAGGTCCTGAGCCAGATACAGGGCGAGGAACGGAGTAATCATCGTAATACCCGCATTGACCAGAAACTGACCGAACCAAAGCACAATGAGATTGATTTTCCATGTCTCCCACGTTTTCAATGTGCTTTCACTTCCTTTCTGCCCATTCTCATCCTGTTGTAAATCCTACTTATCAAAGCATAACTTCTCCCGAGCTTTAAAAAAGCCATTTCTCTAGTATAGCACACTTCATTGAAACTTTATCCAAATGTCATGGGTTTGTCATGGTTTGTTCGAGAGCTGCGGTTGTTACGACTCTTGAAAAAGGGCATAATTAAAATATAGTATTTATGATTCGAACTGGAGGCTGAAGTCATGACCTACAATGATACTTTTATCCGCGCTTGCCGCAAGCAAGCTGTGGATCATATTCCCGTATGGTACATGCGGCAGGCCGGAAGGTATGACCCTGAGTATCGCAAAATTAAAGAAAAATACACGTTGCTTGAAATATGCCGCCAGCCCGAGCTGGCCGCAGAAGTGACTTTGATGCCCGTGCGCAAGCTTGGGGTAGACGCTGCAATTTTATATTCTGATATTATGAATCCGGTAGCCTCGCTAGGGGTTGATTTTGATATTGTCAAAAATATTGGTCCGGTTATTGATAATCCGATCCGGTCAGCTGCAGACGTAGACAAGTTGCGTCCGATTGATGTGGAACGCGATTTGGGTCATATTTTGGAAACGATTCGTATTTTGGACCGTGAACTGAACGTGCCATTGATTACATTCGCTGGAGCGCCTTTTACCATTGCAAGCTATTTGATAGAAGGAAGACCCTCCAAAGGATATATTCGCACCAAAGCGATGATGTATGGAGAGCCTGAGTTGTGGCATCGCCTGATGGATAAGCTAGGGGACATGGTTATTACATACGTGCGAGCTCATATCGCTAATGGCGGTAAGGCTTTTCAATTGTTTGATAGCTGGGTAGGTGCGCTCTCGCCTTATGATTTTCAAACTTTTGTGCTGCCGACTATCACACGTATTTTCCATGAATTATCTGATCTGGATGTACCTAAAATTTATTTCCCGGGCGTAAGCTCTGGTGAATTGCTTCCACACTTGAATGGGTTAAAAGCCGATGTGATTGGACTGGACTGGCGGGTAAGTATACCTGAAGGACGTCGTCGCTTGGGCAACGGTTTTGGTGTACAGGGAAATCTGGATCCTTATGTGCTTACTGCGCCAATCGATGTTATCAAGCAGTATGCGAAAACCATTGTAGATGAAGGTATCTTGGAGCCGGGTTACATTTTCAATCTCGGTCACGGTTTATTTCCTGAAGCCTCGCTAGATAAGCTAAGAGAGCTTACGAATTATGTACATGAGTATTCCCGTTCGGTTTTGTCAAAAAATTAATACATTAGAAATGTTAAGAGGTGGTCTACTAATGAAAACCAAAGTGGGTGTACTGGTCATGTCCTACGGGACGCCGGAGAGTCTGGATCAGGTGGAAGCCTATTATACACATATTCGTCGCGGTAATGCTCCTTCGCCGGAGCAGTTAAAGGAATTAAAGGATCGTTATGAAGCTATTGTGGGCGGTGTGTTTCCGCTGCGTCAGAATACGGATCGGCAGGTTCAAAACCTGCAGGAATCCTTAAATCGTGAAAATCGCAACCCGGGCATTGAATTTGTCTGTTATCAGGGACTCAAACATGCCAAACCGTTTATTGAGGACGGTGTGGAAGCCATGGTGCAAGATGGTATCCGTGCAGCGGTAGGTGTCGTGCTGGCTCCGCATTATTCCGTTATGAGTGTAGGCACTTATATTAAGCGCGCACAGGCTAAGGCACAGGAACTGGATCTGGCCATATCATTTGTGGAGAGCTATTATCTTCATCCTAAGCTGATTAAGACGCTGACTGAGCGTGTGAACGCCAAACTGGCGCTTTTTGAAGAAGCTGGAGCCAAGCGGGATGAGGTTCGTGTTCTGTTTAGTGCGCACAGCTTGCCTGAACGGATTTTGGCTATGGGTGATCCTTATGTGGAGCAATTAATGGCGACTTCGCAGGCTGTTGCGGACAAAGCGGGAATTACCAACTGGCAGTTTACGTGGCAAAGCGCCGGTCGTACAGCCGAGCCATGGTTGGGTCCAGACATTTTGGACACCATGCACAGCCTTAAAGAGGAGCAAGTGGAGTATGTGCTGGCTGCGCCAGTTGGCTTTGTTTCTGATCACTTAGAGGTGTTATACGATCTGGATATTGAAGCACAGGCGTTGGCGAAGGAATTGGATATGCGTTTTCAGCGTATTGATTCACTCAACAGTGATCCACTGTATATGGAGACGCTTAGTGATGTCATCATAGACCAATGGAAAAAGGGATGAGGACATAATGGAGCAAAAGTTACGTAATATTGTGATTGTAGGCGGAGGCTTGACCGGGCTTAGCACTGCTTTTTATACACGAAAAATGTACAAAGAAGCTGGCTACACACCTCGAATCACGCTGGTGGAGAAAGCTTCCGTGCTGGGCGGGAAAATTGAAACGCTGCATAAAGATGGTTTTGTAATTGAAAAGGGGCCAGATTCCTTTCTGGCCCGTAAAACGGCCATGATAGACCTAGCAAAAGAGCTGGAGCTGGATCATGAGCTGGTGAGCACGAACCCTGAGGCTAAAAAGACATACATTTTGCATGAAGGACAGCTTCATCCGATGCCTCCTGGCCTGGTGCTGGGGATTCCAACGGAGCTGAAACCCTTTTTGCGCAGCGGATTGATATCTTTAGGCGGGAAAATGCGGGCTATGATGGATTTTGTCCTTCCGCCTCGCCGTGTACCGGGAGATGAGGCGTTGGGTGATTTTATTGAACGCCGACTGGGCAAAGAAGTGCTAGAGAATGTAACCGAGCCACTGCTGGCAGGGATTTATGCTGCCAACATGAAGACGCTAAGTTTGCAAGCGACCTTCCCACAATTTGCTGAGGTAGAGCAGCAATACGGAAGCCTCATTCACGGGATGATGACAGGTCGAAAACCAGCTGAAACACATACGGGGACGAAAAAAAGCGCCTTTTTGACCTTCCGTCAAGGCTTGCAAAGTTTGGTGCATGCGTTGCTGAATGATTTGTATGACTGTGATTTACGCACCGGAATTGCTGTTACTGAATTCACAAAGACGACGGAAAGTGAAGGCAGCCCATATCGCGTTATGCTGGACAATGGAGAGACGCTGGAGGCGGATGATATTTTTGTAACGACTCCCAACTTTGCTGCTGCGCCGCTATTGCGAGATCATGTCAATGTGGCTGCACTGGAAGCCGTTAATTACGTCTCCGTAGCAAACGTGGTCATGGCCTTTGATAAAACAGATATTGAGAACGTCTTTGACGGTTCTGGTTTTCTGGTTCCTCGCAAAGAAGGACGCAGCGTGACCGCTTGTACATGGACGTCTGCCAAGTGGCTACATACTAGCCCGGACGATAAGGTGCTGTTGCGCTGTTATGTAGGGCGAGCAGGAGCTGAAGACACTGTAGAGTTACCGGATGATGAGCTGATTGCACTGGTACGTAAGGATTTGAAAGAGATGATGGGAGTTACAGCAACTCCGCTGTTCACGGAAATTACACGTCTTCGCAATTCCATGCCGCAATATCCGGTAGGGCACCCGCAGGCTATAGCTGATTTGCGGGAAGAGTTACGCACTGCCATGCCAGGAGTGTATGTTTTGGGCGCTGGCTATGATGCGATTGGTTTACCGGATTGCATCCGTCAGGCTAAGGAATGGGCCTCTAATGCCGTCCAAACGACACAGCAGGAAGCGGTTAAGGTACAGGTGTAAATGTTCGATGATGAACCCTTCGCGATCCATGCGAGGGGTTCTATTTATATTGAAATTTGATATATAATGGAGAAGGTGTAAATTCGCCAGCTAATAAAGAAGTTATGCAGATGCAATAGCATAGAAGGAGTGAAGAATGTACCCTCCCAGATCACAGCGAAATGAAGGTCGCAAGAAAGCAAGAAAACCAAAAATAGGCAAGGCTTGGATCATTACGAATCTGGTCCTACTGCTTATGATCGTAGGTCTTTTCGGTTATTATTACATATTTGAACACGACAACAGTGGCTCTCTTGCGGAAAATGGCGGGTATTCGCAAACGGAGAAGAAAATCCAAACGGGATCTGCTAGTGAAGAGAGGTCTACTCCCTCGGTCAGTGAAAATGATACAGCCTTGTCAAATAAACAGCTGGACGAAGGCCCCCATGCAGATAAGCAATTTGCTGACGATGAAACAAAGCAATCTGCTGCTTCAGACACAAGCCATCGTCCCGCGACAACGTCTGACACAAATGCTCCCGAAGGCAGCTCTTCAGGAGCAAAATTATCCTCGGGGAAAGACGGGCAGGCAGGGAACGATATGTCCAAGGATGTATACGACGGTAATCCATCCGCCGATAAGGGAGGAACGGAGGATGTAAAAAAATCAAAAACAGACGATGCAGATTCTCCGACAGTTACGCTTCACTTTGTAGGGGATGTGCAATTTTCCGGTAAAGTTGAGCAGCGATTGGAACAGAATGGGTTTGAGTTTCCGTATCAATATCTCGGAAACTTGTTTCATAAAGACGATCTGACGATTGCCAATCTGGAAACGCCCGTGACAACGAATGGTGTGGGTGCGTTAAATAAAACGTATGTGTATAAATCTTCGCCCAAGGCGTTAACTGCGTTGGCTGAGGCAGGGATAGACGCTGTCAATTTGGCCAACAATCACATTTTGGATCAGGGCACAGGCGGATTACTGGATACACTGAAATATCTGGATGAAAAAGGTATTGCCCATGCTGGAGCTGGACGTAATGCAAAAGAAGCGTATGCGCCGCATTATTTTGAACGTAAAGGGATTAAAATTGCGTTGTTGGGGACTACACGTGTCATGCCTGAAGCCAACTGGAATGCGGGCGCCAAACTGCCCGGTGTAGCAGGAGCCTATGATTCGACCGCTATCGTAAAGTCCATCCGTGAGGCACGAATGCAGGCCGATCTGGTGATTGTCATTGCCCATTGGGGGAAGGAGCGCGCTACTGCACTTGAGCCCCATCAAACCGAGTTATCGCACGCTTTTATTGATGCTGGAGCTGATCTTGTCATTGGCGGTCATCCACATGTGCTTCAAGGGATGGAGCAATATAAAGGTAAATGGATCGCATACAGCACAGGCAATTTTATTTTTTCTAAATCAACGGTGCCGGCCACTTGGGATACAGCGATATTTCAGGCAACCTGTACCCGAAAAGGGGCTTGCGAAATGAAGCTGACCCCTTACCGGGCGGAGCTAGGTCAACCAATCCCATTGAAGGATACGGAGGCCAGCAAAATTTTGCAAAGAGTGGCGGCACTGTCACCGGGAAATGTCTCGATAGGGACGGATGGTACAGTAAGGGCTCAATAGAAATTCGAAAAAAAATTTTTTATATGGGAATTGACGGAACGATCGTATGAGGGACTCCTTTGTGGATGGAGGTCATAACAAGATGAATCATTTGTGCGTGGCTCACCGCGGTTTTTCGGGGATTGCTCCCGAGAACACGATGGCAGCCTTTAAGCTTGCGTTGAAGCAGCCATTTGTACACTGGATTGAGCTGGATGTACAGTTGTCAAAGGACGGTGTTCCGATGGTAATTCATGATTTTACGCTGGAGCGAACGACGAATGGTACAGGGAGAGTAAAGGATTCGGACTGGAAAGCATTGCAACAACTTGATGCTGGTAGCTGGAAAAGTGCAGAATACCGTGGAGAAATGATCCCTTCCCTCGCACAAGTACTGGATTTATGTCGTGGCCGCGTATCGCTCAATATTGAGCTTAAAACCGCTGGTGACATGTATCCAGGATTGGAGAAAGCCGTACTCCGTGAAATTGTGATGAGAGGGATGGAGGGAGAGGTGGTATTAACCTCTTTTGAGCGTGCCGCATTACGCCGGGCTAAGGAGCTGTCTCCTGAGATCCGGACCGGATTGATTATCGATGCGCGCCCAGATGATTTGGCAATGCAACTGGAGCAGCTACAATGCACTTTTTTATCCATGGGCTATCCGCGTTTGGATCGAAACCTGATGAAAGATCTCACCGCACGCGGTATTACTGTTATGGCGTGGACGGTGGATGACCGCCGTATAATGCGAAGATTGTCCTCATTGCATCCTGAATTGATGATTTGCACCAATTGGCCGGATCGCTGGGAGCAGGTTTTTTTGCTTTCCAAGCACCGGATGTGGCACTATATACGTAAACTTATTCGTTAATCAATTGAACTACATACGCGGGAAGGGTGACGGATCGTGATGAACGTGGATATTCGTAATGTTTACTGTGTCGGACGCAATTATAAGCTGCATGCGGAGGAGCTGGGTAATGAGGTTCCCGCAGAACCGATGATTTTTTTGAAGCCGTCTCATGCAGTCGTGCCGCTGGATGGCGCCACGCTGGAGCTTCCTCAGGGGCAAGGAGATATTCATTTTGAGACTGAGCTGGTTGTGGCTGTAGGACGTAAATACGAACCAGGCATGTCCGCAGATACATGTCTGAACGCATTTGCGTTCGGCATTGATTTTACTCTGCGTGATGTACAAAGTGTGCTCAAGAAAAAAGGCCATCCATGGACCGCCGCCAAAGGCTTTAAATCGTCTGCACCCGTGACACCATTCCTGCCTTTAGAAAAATTGGACATGCTGGAGCAGCAGGATTTTTCCTTGCTCAAAAATGGACAGGAAGTGCAGCGTGGACATGTTAAGGATATGATTTTTTCTATCCAGCATATCGTTGAATATATAGCGACTCATTATGGACTGGGCGAGGGAGATATTATTTTCACAGGTACTCCAGCAGGAGTAGGGCCTACAGCAAGTGGGGATCGCTTTGAGCTTTTCTGGGGAAGTGATCGTCAGGGAAGCTTCACCATCGCATAAATTTGTGAATGGCATCCATGAAGAGGATTAAAAAAGGGAAGTTCTTGGTGGTTGGGGAGTAAAGAGAGATTCCCGTAGATAAGCATTGTGAAGGCCGTGTCCTGTGCCAAAGCATGGGACACGGCTTTTATATAAGCGTAGAGCGTTGTACAATAATATACAGAACGAAAAAAGAAAAACGGAGATTCATTTCAAAAGCGGGGGTATATTATGGACTGGATCATCGGATTGCTTTGTGCTGCTGTGGTGGCCGGAGCTGCATTTTATAAAAAATCCTTAACCTTATCTGGCTTTGCCGCGGCTGTACTGATGGGAACTGTATATTATGGGGCGGGTAACCTGTTCTGGTTCGGCACATTGCTCTTGTTCTTTATCACGTCGACCCTCCTGTCGAGGTTCAAAAAGGAGCGCAAGGCTGAACTGGAAAAATCGTATGCCAAAACCGGAAACCGGGATGCAGGCCAAGTATGGGCCAATGGGGGATTAGGTATGCTGCTATGCCTGGGCTATGCGATATGGCCCCATGTTACGTGGCAGCTGGCTTTTGTCGGTGTCATGGCTACGGTCACATCCGATACGTGGGCAACGGAATTTGGCAGCCTGAGTCGTAGGCCACCTCGCTCGGTGCTTAACGGGAAGGTGCTGGCACCCGGAACCTCAGGTGGAGTCTCTGTATTGGGAACGGCTGCGGCCTTGGCTGGGGGGGTACTGATCGGCATAGGTGCATGGGGCTTTGGACACGCCATAGGAACGCCGAGCTTGCCGTTATGGCTGTGGGCACTGGTTGGAGGTATATCCGGTAGCGCGGGGGCCTTTGCTGATTCCTATCTAGGTGCTACAGTGCAAATGATGCGTTCCTGCACGGTTTGCGGACGAGAAGTAGAAGTAGACTCACATTGTGGACAAACGACGGTCTATGTACGAGGCTGGCGTTGGATGAGCAATGATCGGGTGAATAGCATTAGTTCTATTTTCGGAGGATTGGTCGCTCTTGCAGGTATTTTTTTAATACTCTGAACACAGAGCTGGAGATCGTTACAAGGAATTAACTGTTATAAGAATTGACCATGTTTCAATCCTTGTATAAGGAGGTGCTAAGATGGGCGATATACACAGAGATAAATATGAAGCTATTTTGGACGCAGCTTACGCCGTCTTTGGCACCAAAGGCTTCTATGAAAGCAAAATTTCCGAGATTGCAGAACAAGCGGGAGTTGCCAAAGGCACAGTATACTTGTACTTTAAAAGCAAAGAGCAGCTATTTACAGCAGTCACACGTAGAGATTGCGAGCAATACCTAGCCGAAATGCAAGGTGCATTAATTAATCGTACTTTGGGAGAAGGACTGCTGCGGATGGCGAATTTGCATCTGCACTACTATTACAAGCGTAAGCAGCATACTAAATTATTTTTTATGACCCCCAACAGTGATCCCGATCTAATGGAGTTTATGCGGGGATTTATTCAGGACTATACTGATTTGGTCAACAATAAACTGGCGTCAGAGGGTGTACAGCAGTCCGAGTTTCATGCGAAGGCATTCATTGGTATGTTGGAACGCCTGAAAATGGATATTTTATTGAATCAAGATTTCCGCGAATGTGACGTGGATCAGACGGCTGAATTAGTGGCGAACTTATTTATGCATGGCTGTAAAGTCGGAATACAAAAATCCTGACACATCTTGTTGCTAAAAAACCGTACTGACTTCGTTCAGGTAACGGTTTTTTTAATCATTGGCTATGTCTGTGTTAAAATAAACAGGATGCATCACAAAATTGGGGAAGAGTAGGGAATCCGTATGAATATTATGACCGTTGAACATATAACGAAAAGCTATGGCGAGAAAATGTTGTTTGAGGATGCTTCCTTTGGTATGGATGAACGTGACAAAATAGGAGTCGTCGGTGTAAATGGCACCGGTAAATCAACGTTTTTACGGGTAATTTCAGGATTAGAGCCGCCAGATGATGGCAATATTGCAGTGAACAACGATGTGCGAATTCAGTATCTAGCACAAAATCCGGAGTTTGATCCCGAAATGAAGGTACTCCAGCATATTTTTCACGGAAATCAGCCTGAGATGAAAGCAGTCCGAGAATATACGGAAACCATGGAGTTGTTGGAGTTAAATCCGGGTAGCGAGGAGCTTCAAAACCGTCTATTGCGAGCAAGTCAGCAAATGGATACGTTCCAGGCATGGCAGCTAGAGAGTGAGGCCAAAAATATACTTACCCGGCTGGGGATCACTCAGTTTGAGTCTCGTATGGGCGTTCTATCCGGCGGGCAGCGCAAGCGGGTGGCTTTGGCGGCGGCTTTGATCCAACCCTGCGAGCTGCTCATTCTGGACGAGCCTACAAACCACATTGATAATGAGTCTGTTGAATGGTTGGAGCAATATTTGCAAAAAAGACGTGGTGCGTTGTTAATGATCACGCATGATCGCTATTTTCTGGATAGAGTTGCAAATGTCATGTTGGAGCTGGATCATGGCCGCCTTTTCCGTTATGAGGCTAACTATACCCGTTTTCTGGAGTTGAAGGCAGAACGTGAGGAGCGGGAAGCGTCTACGGAACAAAAAAGGAAGAACCTGCTGCGTAATGAACTGGCCTGGATTCGCCGTGGAGCAAAGGCTCGTTCCACCAAGCAGAAAGCGCGTATTGACCGATATGAGCAGCTTAGGGATCAGCAACCGGAAGCTCGTTCTGGATCTGTAGATATGTCCGTCGCCTCCACACGTCTGGGTAAAAAGATCTTGGAGATCGAGCATCTGTCCAAATCGGTAGATTCTCGTAAGCTGATACAGGATTTGAGCTACATTGCGGTTCCTGGTGATCGTGTTGGTATCCTAGGTCCTAACGGTAGTGGGAAATCCACTCTGCTCCAAATGATTGCGCAGCATATAGAACCGGATTCCGGCAACGTTGTGCTGGGACCGACGGTGAAGCTTGGCTATTTTACTCAGGAACATCAGGAAATGAACGAATCATTACGTGTCATTGAATATATTAAGGAAGAAGCCGAAGTGATTCGTACAGCAGACGGTTCGACGATTACAGCTGCACAAATGCTGGAACGTTTCCTGTTCGCACCAAGCGCGCAATGGACGGTTATTTCCAGGCTGTCTGGAGGCGAAAAACGGCGCTTGTATCTGCTTCGTGTTCTGATGTCGGCACCGAATGTGCTATTGCTGGATGAACCAACAAATGATCTGGATATTCAGACCCTTTCCGTTTTGGAAGATTATCTGGATGAATTCCCAGGCGTGGTTTTTATTGTTTCTCATGATCGCTATTTCCTGGATCGGACAGTGGACAAAATACTGGCGTTTGAAGGGGATGGACAGGTACGAGTACATGTAGGGGACTATAGCGAGTATGCAGAATGGATTAGTAAAAATGCTCAATCTTCTGTGAATACGTCTGTCTCGACGAGTACGGCTTCCTCGAATCGCTCTTCCGCGCCTAAGTCTGCGGGTCCTTCCGATTCAGTCAAGGAGACAAGTAAAACCAAGCTTAAATTCACCTTCAAGGAACAGCGGGAATATGAGCAAATTGATGAGCTGATTGAACAAGCCGAACAGAAGTTGGCCGACATTCAGCGACAGATGGAAGAGTCTTTCAGTGATTCAGCACGACTACAGGAGCTCATGGCTGAGCAAGTGAAGGCCGAACAGCATCTGGAGCATCAAATGGAACGCTGGACCTACCTGAATGAGCTGGCCGAGCAGATTGAACAAAGTAAATCTTAAAAATACAGAAGCAAGTCACCATTCAGAGTGGAGGCTTGCTTTTTTTATCGAATTATTAATATGTTTTTCATATTAAAAGTGCGTGAATTATATATTTCTAATATTAAATTACGGTGGGTATAATGGATTGCATATGGGAGGGAGGAATTGAAAATGGAATATCGTAAACTTGGAAAAAGTGGATTAATGGTAAGTGAGATCGCATTGGGAAACTGGATTACCCACGGTGCTCAAGTGGATGATACTATAGCGCAAGCCTGTGTAAACGCTGCACTAGACACAGGGATTACCACGTTTGATACTGCTGATGTGTATTCGGATACCATGGCGGAAACGGTTTTAGGTCATTCTTTAAAGGGAATACGCCGTGAAAGTATTGAATTATGTACTAAGGTTTTTCATCCCACAGGTACCGGACAGAATGATAAAGGGCTGTCTCGCAAACATATCATGGAGGCCTGCCATGCTTCTCTTCGACGCCTGCAAACGGATTATATTGATGTATATTATGCACACCGTTTTGATCCAACCGTATCGCTTGAAGAAACTTTTTTGGCCTTATCCGACTTGGTGCGGCAAGGGAAGGTTATGTATGTAGGAGTAAGCGAATGGACAGCAGAGCAGATAAAGCAAGGAGCCGCTCTGGCTAAGGAATTAAAGGTCCCTTTCGTGGCAAGTCAGCCCCAATATTCCATGCTGTGGCGTGTCATTGAAGCTGAAGTGATTCCCGCTTGTGAGCAGGAAGGGATTGGGCAGGTGGTTTGGTCACCTCTGGCACAAGGTATTCTTTCTGGTAAATATGCAGCAGACAAGCCGTTACCCGAGGGATCACGAGCTTCTACGACAGCAGGGTCACCATTTTTCGAACGTTTGGCTGGACAATGGTTACGTAAAGAAGTCCTTTTGGCAGTAAAGAAAATTCAGCCGATTGCAGAAGAATGCGGACTGACGCTACCCCAGCTTGCAGTCGCATGGGTTTTACAAAACCCGCAAGTGTCCTCAGCTATTATCGGTGCTTCCAAGCCCGAGCAGGTTAATGAGAACGTAAAAGCCGCGGGTGTCCGTCTAGATGAGCAGGTCATGAGACAATTGGATAGCATTTTAAATGGTATTGTTGAACGTGATCCGAGAAAAACAGGTTAAGATATACGATCAAGGAGATTTACATGTCTAACTCTTCGCTACAAGCTGTTTCTTCAACCACTTCCAGAAAATGAGTCAGAACAGTTTCGTGTGTACCTGTTTTCCATGCAGCATAAAGTGGGATGGACGGAGACTCTTCTTGAAAGGAACGAAATACGACATCACTGCGTTGAAAGACAGAAACGGAAGAGGGGACAATGGAGATACCTATACCTGCCGCTACCAAGTTAACGATCGTATACATTTGAACGGCTTCCTGTACGATTTGAGGCTGAAATCCGTGTTGTCCGCAAAAGTCCAGTATGAGGTTATGAAAAGAAGCTCCCATATGAGGCGGAGACAGGATAAAAGATTCGTCCGCTAAAGAACGTAAAGACAAGGTTGAATGGTGGGCTAACGGATGTGTTTGAGGAAGAACGGCCATGAGCGATTCGTTGGTGTAAAGACGAGAAGTGATATGTATAGATGGATCTGCACAGCGCAGGAAGCCCACGTGAACTTTGCCATCGTGTATAGCTTTCAGTTGTTGGACAGATGTCATTTCAAATAACGTAAGCTTCACATCTGGAAAACGCTCTCGGAATTTCTTCAAGGCATTAACCATCAGACTGCCAGAGGCTGAATCTACAAAAGCGATGGATAAATGTCCGAACTTCCCCTGACTTGCAAGCTGTGTGATCTTAATAGATCTTTCCAATTGAGCAACCATATTTCTGGATTCTTCTAAAAATATCGCTCCTGCTGACGTAAGTTGAACTTGTCTTTTGGTTCGTTCCAAAAGCTTCACACCAAGCTCTTCTTCAAGGCTTTGAATTTGTTGGCTCAAGGGAGGTTGGGTGATATTCAGTTTTTTCGCAGCACGGTTAAAATGCAGTTCTTCCGCTACTGCGATAAAGTAACGTAGTTTTTTCAGATCCATAGCTGTGATTTCCTTTCACTAAGCCTTCACCGACCTATTCTCCAGTGGAACAGGTCGGTTTTTATCGTTCGCATTAAACCATCACATAAGCTGCAAGCAGACGTGCAGTGTTCACCACGGCCTGCTTGTGCGTGCGCTCCATTGCATGGGAGGCGTGTACGCCAGGGCCGATCAAAGCAGCACGGATGTTATTACCTGCTCTTAGTGCAGCCGAAGCGTCCGAACCGTAGTGCGGATAAATATCTACCGCATACGGAATATTCAGCTCTTTGGCCAGCTCAATCAGACGGGTCGTCATAGTATAGTCATAAGGTCCGGAGGAATCCTTGGCACAGATAGAAACATCCGTTTCCTTGCAGCTCAGATCTTCACCCATACAGCCCATGTCGACAGCTATCATCTCACTGATTCCTTCGGGTATGTAAGCCGCTCCGTGCCCCACTTCCTCGTAGTTGGAAATGAGCAATTTAACGGTATGTCGAGGCTTCCAGTTTCCATGTACAGCAGATTCCAGTAAACCAAACAGTGCAGCTACACTAGCTTTATCATCTAGATGGCGTGACTTGATAAATCCACTTGGTGTTACGACTGGACGCGCATCGAACGAAATAAAATCGCCCACCGCAATACCGAGCTGAAGCACGTCTTCTTTTGACCCGACAAGCTCGTCAATCCGTACCTCCATATGGCTCTCTTTGCGCTCAAAGCTTCGTGCATCATCATAGACGTGCACGGATGGATGGCTGGACAGAATAGTGCCTGTATACGTTTGTCCGCTTCGGGTATGAATAAGGCAGTATTCGTTCTCAATGCTGTTCATCATGAAGCCGCCGACGGATGTCAGACGTAGGGTGCCTTGTGCTGTAATGGAACGCACCATTGCGCCCAATGTATCCACATGTGCGCTCAGCGCCACCGTATGGTCCGTTTCCTGACCTTTCAGAGTCAAGATGGCACCGCCTTTTGCATTCCATTCGATTTGCACCCCGAGGCTTTCCGCTTCTTTACGAATCAGCTCCATCACATGGTGTGTATACCCACTGGGACTGGGTGTGTTCAGTAGCTGATTTAAAAAGTTCATCATATAATCTTCATTTAATTGAATCGTCATTTGTTGCTCCTCCTCATTTGGACAACCGATCAGGGTTAGAGGACGGTTGCTCTATATCTTGGTCGAATGTAGACCCTGTGCTGGAAGAACCCGTCGCGTTATAGGTCACATCCGCGTTTGCTTCCACCGTGGATGTGTGCTCTTCTTGTAGTGTATGAAGCTGAGTAGTCAGACGTTTAATCTCTCTCTGAAGCCTATATTGGCGGAAAATACCGAAAGAACCGACAATAAGTCCACCTAGAAGAGTGCAACCAAGAATAAGCAAAATCAAAGGAATGCTAACCCTACTGAATAGAAGGTTCACTTGAACCGAATTCACATTAATAACAGCAAATACAGCTGTTAACAAAGCAATAACAAGAGCTGCGATCAAAGACCATTGTGTTTTCAAAATGCCACCTCCTCCCGTTACATTATAAAATCCCTTGCCCGCCATGGACAAGGGATTTATCCGTGCATCATTTCAATGCTGGATTTTAAGTGCGCACGGTTTTACTTTCCTTCAGTTAGCTTTTCCATTTCTGTAATGACTTCTTCGAATACGCTCATCGCTTCGCGGATCGGCTGCGGAGAGGACATGTCAACGCCAGCTTTTTTCAAAATATTGATTGAATAATCGCTGCCACCGCTCTTCAAGAAGCCCAAGTAACGGTCAACGGCTGGCTGGCCTTCCTCCAGAATCTGTTTCGAGAAACTGGTTGCTGCCGAGAAGCCAGTAGCATACTTGTAGACGTAAAAACTGTTATAAAAATGAGGGATCCGTGCCCATTCCATTTCAATGTCTTTGTCTACCTTCATACCGGGCCCGTGATATTTCACATTCAGATCATAGTAAATCTCTGATAAAAGCTGCGGTGTAAGGGATTCTCCCTGTTCAGCGCGTTCATGTACAATTTTCTCAAATTCCGCAAACATGGTTTGACGGAATACCGTTGTGCGGAATTGATCTGCATAGTAGGTGAGAAGGTACATTTTCTCTTTCGGATCGGTTGATTTGTTCAGCAGGTAGTCCATTAGCAACGCTTCATTGGTTGTGGATGCCACTTCAGCCAGGAAAATGGTGTACTGTGCATCTCTATACTTCAATGCGTTGTCTGAATAGTACGAATGCAACGCATGCCCCATTTCATGAGCAAGTGTGAACATGCTGTTCAGGTTATCTTTATGGTTCAGCAGCACATATGGGTGGGTACCATAAGCTCCCCAACTGTATGCACCAGTACGTTTGTTTTCGTTTTCGTATACATCAATCCAGCGCTCATCATAGCCTTTTTGCAACGAAGCCAGATAGTCCGCGCCCAGTGGCTTAAGGCCTTCCTTTGTTTGCTTTTTGGCGTCTTCATACGTAATGTCCATCTTGTATTCGTCCACAAGTGGAGCGAACAAATCATACATATGGAGCTCATCCACACCTAACAACTTTTTACGCAGCTTGATGTAGCGATGGAGCAGGGGCAAGCTTTCATGAATGGTATCAATGAGATTCGTATACACTTCCTTCGGAATATTGTCACCGTACAGTGACATTTCCAGTACAGAAGGGTATTTGCGAACACGAGAATAAAAAATATTTTTGTTTACATTGGCACTTAGTGTAGAAGCAATTGTATTTTTATTTTTGGCATATGTGTCATATACCGCTTTAAAAGCACGTTCGCGAACTTCGCGGTGCGGACTTTCGAGGAATTGAATGTAGCTGCCATGAGTCAGCTCAACCTCTTTGCCGTTTTCATCCTTGATTTTTGGAAACTTCAGATCGGCATTGTTGAGCATGCCAAAAATCGTTTGCGGGGCTTGAGCCAGATTGCCAACCTGAGCGAGCAACGCTTCTTCTGTCTTGCCCAGAATATGTGCTTTTTCCCGCTTCATTTCTTGAAGTGTAAACCGATAATCTGCAAGCTTCGGATCTTCAATGAAGGCATCGAGCTGATGATCCGGCAATGCCAAAATTTCAGGCGTCACGAAAGAAAGAGACTCGCTAACCTCAACGCCTAATTTTTTGGCTTTTTGCGAAAGACCCTGGTATGTAGGTTCAGCTGTATCCTCATCATGATGCAGATGTGCGTACACATATACACGCTCGGTTTTAAGCGACAATTCATCTTCCAATTTAAAGCAGCTGCCAATCGACTCTGCTGAATTGAGCTTACCTTGGAATTGTTCAGCCTTTTTGGCTAGTTGTTTGACTTCTTCGTATTCTTGATCCCATGCTTTGCGGTTGGGAAACAAATCTTCCAGTTTCCATGTATTTTCCACTGGCGCATCAGCGCGTTTTACAATTTCACTCATGGAGAGCCTCCTCTGATCGAACGTAATGTGGGATAGGGCTGCGGCAGTAAGGGACGGATGCCAAAACGAAGAAACCGCCACGCTTACCGTAAGCAGCAGGGCAAGAGGTTTTACAGGATGCATGTAACGGCAGATCCTCCTTATACCATGGCTTATTATGCCATAGTATGACCTCTTACGCCCGAAAGTATAATTTTCCTTACTGTGGGTTGGAACCTATATTTAATAAGCTGTATACAATGAGATAAAAGGCAAGGCAAACCATGATTACAGCAGTGAGGGCCATCCACTTTTTGAGAGGAGTCGGTATCGTATCACGCTTCATGATCAGCACTCCGCCCAGCGTAAAGGTCATAATAATGAAGATGAGATAGCTGTTGGACACCATGAATAGGCTAGACCTGTTTGAAAGCGTTCATGATCCGCTGCCACTCTTCCTCATTATCTTGAAAGGACTGCTTGGGAAACCGATTTTGAGCCCAATGCATTAGCGCCGGACGGCTTAAAAACGTGTGGGCTTCCTCGCCCCAATCATCGGATATTTCCCGTAGAACGATGTAACGGCCCTGCACCTCGACAGTCATCATGTTCCAATTGTCTTTTTTGTATATTTCGTGTTTTTTCATCATATGCATGTCTCCGATTTTATAGATGTTTTGGTTCATGATACCGCAGTTTCCGCCGCAAAAGCAAATCATTCCAGCCCGAAAAACCCGGAAAAACATCAATTGCATTGTGAAAAAGCATGAAGTATAATATGGATATTCGCCATAGATGGCGGTATTTTTAGGAGGTTGTTCACTTGAAAGGTACAGTTAAATGGTTTAACGCAGAAAAAGGTTATGGCTTCATTCAAATGGATGGTGGCGAGGACGTATTCGTACATTTCTCCGCAATCCAAGGCGACGGCTTTAAAACTTTGGAAGAAGGTCAAGCGGTTGAATTCGAAATTACTGAAGGTAACCGTGGACCCCAAGCAGCTAACGTAATCAAACTGTAAGTGTAACTGAATTGTAAGAATGGTTCCGTTTCTACGGATGTCTTATATATTACGGTTAAACTATGAATTGAGAGCGCAGTTCCTTTAATTTAAGGGACTGCGCTTTTTTGCGTAAATACGTTTATGATATGAGAAGATTGAGCAGGAATAGGGTATTATACGTAATAAAACTAGGCAGAAGACATTTCAAATTGAAGGAGTTGAGAAAATGAGTGCAACAGAGGCTAGTCGTAAGCCTTCCCTGATTGAAGGTCCTATTGCCAAAACGCTGTTTATGTTCTCTTTGCCGATGCTGTTCGGAAACATTCTGCAATCCCTGAATGGAACGATCAATTCGATCTGGGTGGGGAAGTTTCTGGGAGAAGCCGCATTGACTGCCGCTTCAACGGAAATATTATAAACGGCTACGGGACAGTGGCAGCAGCAGCTTATACAGCAGCCAATAATTTGTCGAGCTATGTGCAGATGCCAGCAATGGCGTTAGGTGCAGCTGTATCTTCCTTTGCCGCTCAAAATATCGGAGCCGGACGTTGGGATCGAGTGCGCATGACAACCTGGATTGGGATTGTGTATAATTTTGTGTTGACTGGTGGAGCTGTGGTATTAATTTACGTGTTTATCCGTCAGGCCTTACTCATGTTCCTTCCATCTACGGGGGGCGCATTGGAATTGGGTATGCGGATTAATATGATCACCTTGTGGTCTTTTGTTATATTCGGTGTTACCAATGTCATTACAGGTGTTGTTCGATCAACGGGTTCCGTCATGATACCGCTTTTAATTACCATTATTTCATTATGGGGCATTCGTATACCTTTGGCCTATGTATTTGTCGATGAGTATGGTCTAGATGCTGTATGGTGGAGCTTTCCTGTTGGTTTTGCTATCTCTGCCGTAGCAGTCATTTACTATTATGCTTTCGGGAAATGGAAGCAGGCAAGCATGGGAGAGGGAATCCAAGCCATGAAGTCCGCAGAGGACAAGGGATAGGTAGGCCATTTATACTATTTGCGATTAAAGTCTTATAAGGATAGATTTTGTGTAACTCCTATTTTTGACTAATAAAACATTACAGGTATAAAATTCTTTTTGTAAGAATAGCTCATTTTCTTGAATTTTAAAGAAAAAAGTGAGGTTGTTCATTTGTGCTAAAAGGACGATCATATTATAATGGATATGGTTTGGATAGGTATAATTACGTAGACAACAATGTGGAGGCACCGTCATTTGAGTTATGTTGAGCAAGGACGTTATCAAGTACCGAGAGGCCCCATAGGTCTAATGAGCCGAATGTACAAGCACATTCTCCCTGAAACGAAACTAGAATTGAGTAACTGGAAGAGCAAGGCCGAACAAATTCCGGACCCTGAGCTGCGAAGCCAGGCGCTTGCGAGCATAGCGGATAAGACATTTCACTGCGTGGGTGGAGCGGTTTATGCCGCTGCCAATATGTCTGCCCGGCAGACGCTAATTCCGCTGATCGTAGCGTATCAGACCATTAGTGATTATCTGGACAACCTGTGTGATCGCAGTACGTCCATGGACCCGGATGATTTCAGGCTACTGCATCAGGCTATGCTGGATGCGGTTAATCCGACGGCTAGGCCAGTGAATTATTATGAGTTGCGTCGTGAGCAGGAGGATGGCGGTTATTTGACCAGGCTGGTGACAACCTGTCAGTCTTGTGTAAGCAGGCTTCCGGGCTATGAGGCGGCCATGCCTTACGTTCAGGATTTGGCGCGATTATACACGGATTTGCAAGTATACAAGCATATTAAACCCGAGCTGCGGGAACAAGCGCTTTTGGATTGGTGGTCGCTTCATAAAGACCGTACACCAGAGTTGCGCTGGAATGAGTTTGCTGCGGCTACCGGTTCAACTCTGGGGGTCTTTATGCTGTTTCTTGCTGCCAGCGACCAGCATCTGACAGATGCAGGGGCTGCCTCAATACATGCATCTTATTTTCCACATGTGTGCAGTCTTCATATTTTGCTGGATTATCTAATCGATCAAGACGAAGACCGGAAGGGCGGAGATCTTAACTTTTGCAATTATTATGAAGATACCGACATGGTGCTAGACCGGATCGCCTACGTTGTGAATCGGGCGCGGGCTGATATTGCAGATGTCCCTGCCAGCTCCTTTCACCGGATGATTATCGAGGGATTGCTGGCTTTATATTTATCCGACCCTAAAGTTAGCGAGCAGCAGGACGTTCGCGCTGTTTCGAGACGTTTAATGAAAAATAGTCCGCTCATGCGTTTGTTTTTCTTATTAAACAGTCGATGGATAAGAAGGCTTATATGATTATTTTGAGGAGGTCATAAATCATGACAGCAGTTAAGAAAATTGCAGTATTAACAAGTGGTGGAGATTCACAAGGGATGAACGCGGCAGTTCGCGCCGTCGTACGTAGCGGATTGTATTTTGGACTGGAAGTATTCGGGATTCAACGTGGTTATCAAGGCCTTTTGAACGACGATATTTTTCCAATGGATCTGAGAAGCGTCGGAGATATCATCCAACGTGGGGGAACTGTACTTCAATCTGCAAGATGCCTGGAATTTACGACTGAAGAAGGGCAGAAAAAAGGCGCTCAAATTTTGCGTAACCGTGGAATTGACGGCGTAGTCGTGATTGGTGGCGACGGTTCCTACCAAGGAGCTAACAAACTGACCAAGCAAGGCATTAAAACGATGTGTCTTCCGGGTACGATTGACAACGACATTTCCTTCACGGACTACACTATTGGTTTTGATACGGCGGTTAGTATCGTAGTGGACGCAATCAACAAGCTGCGTGATACGATGTCATCCCATGAACGTTCTTCTATCGTGGAAGTTATGGGACGTCATTGTGGTGATATTGCTCTGCATGCGGGTCTGGCTTCTGGCGCAGAAACGATTTTGGTGCCTGAGGTAGAATTTGACCTGAACGAAGTATCCGACCGGATGAAACAAAACTTTAAGCATGGTAAACGCCACAGTATCATTATCGTTGCTGAGGGTGTAGGCAAAGGCGAAACAGTAGCACAAGTTATCCAAGAAAACTGTCCGGATTATGAGCCTCGTGTTACAGTGCTTGGACACATCCAACGTGGAGGCACACCAACAGCGTTTGACCGCAACCTGGCGAGCCGTTTGGGTGACTTTGCTGTTCGCCAATTGATCGAGGGCATATCTGACAAGGCTTGCGGAATGATCGACGGTAAGTTGGTAGCTACAGATATTGACAAGGTTGTAAATACCAAAAAAGATTTCAATATGGAGCTTTATGAGCTGGCCTTGCGTTTGTCCCAATAATAAGAGCCTTTATGTAAAATAGATCGGCTCTGATATTGGAAATGATCAAAATTATGCGGATGACCCGAGTCATCCGCTATTTTTTTAGCTTTGAGTCCTATCAGGAGGTAGTCATACATGTACCTATTCAAAATCGAAGTGGATAGTTCGGAAGGAGCGCTGACTGTCATTCTCGCTGCTGAAAATGAAGAACAGGCATTTGAAGAGATTGAACAACATGTGGAGAGACACTTTCTATATCCTCCCAAGCTGAACGAAGTGGCTATTGTGGAGAAAAAACGAATAACTTTAGGCGCAGCATATGTAATCGAGACACGCAAAGGCTAAATAGCCTCTGCGTGTTGTTTTTTTTCGGCGAAACGACGTTGTACTCTCACCAGACGCCAGAGAAGTAAAATAGCACCTACTGCCAACCCTGTTATCAAACCGATCCAGTAGCCGTAGGGCCCCAATGAAGTCCAGCGTGCCAGTATATATCCTACAGGAAGCCCAATGACCCAATAGGAGAGGAATGTGAGCAAAAAGGCTGGATTGACGTCTTTATACCCGCGTAGCGCTCCTTGTGTAGGTGTAGCGACAGCATCAGATATCTGAAAGAAAATCGCATAGATTAGAAAATGCTGTGCCAATTGAATGACCTGCGGATCGGTGGAGTAAAGTCGAGCGACCTGTTCACCCCAGATAAGCAGTACAATAGCTGTAATCAGTGATAGACCTACTGCGCTGCTAATCCCCATTACACTATAAGCTTTGGCATCCCGCGGACGAGCAGCCCCTGTTTCATAGCCAACTAGAATCGTAAGTGCCATGCAAATGCTGAGTGGAATCATATACAGCGTAGATGCAAAGTTCATGGCGGCCTGATGTGCGGCTATGGTAGCTGTATTATAGCTACTCATGAAGAGAGTGACGGCTGAAAAGACGGCAGTCTCAAAAAATATAGCAAATCCAATCGGTACTCCAATCTTGATGAGCTCTTTCAAAGCACCAGCAGCAATCCCGTATATTTTGCTGAAGATTCGGTATTCGGCAAATATTTTTCCACGATGCGTAGTGATACCGGCGACCAGCATGATGATCCAGTAGGTGGTTGCCGTTGCCACCCCGGAGCCTACACCCCCCAGACGCGGAAAACCCCAGTTTCCATAAATAAGTAGATAGTTCAACAAGACATTGATGGGTAACGACATGAGCGTGATTAACATCGTAAAGCGGGTTTGTCCCAATGCATCCATAAAGCTTCGGAGCACAGTGTAGGCAAATAGAGGGACAATCCCGAAAGCCATCGCACAAAGGTAGTATAGGGCCACATTATGAACTCTCAATTCCAAATTCATACCGTTCAAAATAGGCTTGACCAAAATGATGCCAGCAATCAAAACGACCATAGACAGGGCGAGAGAGAGCCAAAGTGCTTGAATGACATAGTAGGAGACTTTATCTTTGCGCTGTGCTCCTACCAATTGAGATACAATGGGCGTGATAGCCATAAGTATTCCGTTAAGGCCTGTTTGTACAGGAACCCATAGGCTTACTCCAATGGCTACTCCAGCCAGATCGGCAGGGGAAAAGTGCCCTGACATATTCGTATCGAAAAAAGTCATGGCAGATAGTGCAAGCTGGGTAATCAGGATAGGGAGCAAAATGTAGAAAAGCTGCTTCCATTTCTGCCCCGTTGTTGAAGTCAATTGCATTTTTGTTTTCCTCATTTACTAGGGATTGATTATTCGTATGTATCATAACATGTAAGTATTTATTGTAAGGGATACCGCTACATTTGAACAGTAATAAAAAAGACTGCACCCGTTCGCCAAACAACGGGACAGCCTTCGAAATAATTATATAATTTCTAAATTTTATATAAAATAATAAAAAGTCCCGAGAGATAAATTATTTGTATGTTACTCCGCTAGTATAGCGGTTTGTGGCATTCCAAAGTAGATATTCATCCACTTTCATATCCTTAAGCGCTCGAATTTGGTCCTCTACTTGAGTTTTTCCATACTTAGCATAATGTCCGCTCCCCAACCAACTTGCGGTAAAATCCTGGATCCAAGGACGAATAATTGGCTTTAGCTTGCCCGTCGGATCAAGCTTTTTGTGTGTATCGGCCATGGAGCCTTTAATCGTCTGGTATGGATTCTTATCGGGGTCTTTTACACCGAACCAGCCTGTGGTGTAGTGACTTGGATAAACCATGGGCGAAATGACATCCACATTTTCGGAGATTTTAGTGAAATCCTGTCCGATCCCCTCCGCAGCAGGAACGGATGCGGCATATCCGAAAATATCTACCGATACTCGTACACCTAATGGAGCAAGCTCTTTACGGGCATATTGTACGAATTCAGCGACTGCATCCGAGCGGGATTGATCTGATTTGGTATATTTCAGCTTGTCTGCTCTTTTCTCAAAGCCTTCGGGGAAACGTACATAGTCAAATTGAATTTCCTTAAAACCAAGTTTGGCTGCTTCCTTAGCGATGGCGATATTATAATCCCATACTTCTTTATTATAGGGATTGACGAACCCGTCTCCTTTGCCGTTTTTCCAGACAGAGCCGTCAGGGTTACGGAAAGACATCTCGGGATTTTTGTTAGCCAGTACCGTATCTTTAAATACGACAATACGAGCAATCGGGTAAACATTATGCTTTTTCAATCGGTCCATCAAACCGGAAATATCCCGAATGAATTTTTGCGGCTTGCCCAATTTGAGCAACTCGGGATTGGTCGTTGGATAAGTGATGTAACCTGCATCGTCTTTAATATCAATAACCATGGAATTGAGCTCTGTCTTGTCAAGCAGTTCAAGCAGCTGAGTCATACGCGAACCGCCTGCGCTATAAGCCGTGACATAGATGCCCTTGATAGCAGGAGTCGTCGGTTGTGGGTCAATTTTAACTGGAGGATTGGAGGCATCCACCTTCATATTATTGTGCTGAGCCTGGATCATGGCGCTACTAATTGTTGTTGCCACCGTATCTTTTACATTTGGAGCGTTGGCTGACTGATCGCCGTTTCCGCCTATCCCCATCGCCAATAGCATAATTGCCCAAATCATATTCATTTCCTAACTCTCTCCCTTATGTATGTCGCTTACCTGATTATACGTAAAGTTATGTATCGAAAAACAACACGCTTGTAACCAATACTGGAATCATCAGGCACAGTCTTACATGATTAACCCAACCTGTGTTCATTGAATCCATAAAAATGCATAAATAATGCCGCTCTCTTCGCGGTTGTAGATGTAACCGGAAGAAGCGGCACTTGGTAAAGAAATTTATTGAAGATAATTATTGTCTTGATGCTCGCAAATACTGTACTGAATAATTTCTAGCGCATCCGTTGGCTTGAGTATGGCCATCCCGTCCCGAAGCACAATCATCGAGTTCAGCTCATCCTTTTTGAGAGAAGGGAGCATTTCCGGGTACCATCTTAAGACAATGTCGGACAGTTTTACCGTTTCCATTTCCACAAAAATCACCCTTTCCTGCTCGGAATCATTCCAAAAGAATCATTCAATACGATTCGGAAAAGCAAAGTGCCTGTGAAATAGCAGGTAAAGCTGGTCTTTATATACTATGGGAACAGCGCACATATAGTGTACCACAGAAACTGTATTTTGACACTTGGGTTTGTGCTTATCTTCGGCGAAATGAACCCATCACCCCAACCGTTTCCACAATATTGACAAAAGCTGAAGGGTCCACTTCTTTAATGATCCGTTTTAATTCAACTAGCTCGTAGCGTGTCGTGACAGTCATCAGCATGTCCTTTTCGGTATGTGAAAATGCGCCTTCAATTTTTATTTTGCTAACACCGCGTGGTGTGGTTAACATCCGCTCCAGTAGCTTGTCGGTGTGTTCTGTAATAATGTAGACGGTAATCTTCGTGTGACTGACATAGATTTGATCCAATACCTTGCCAGTCACAAAAATAGATAGCATCGACGCAAGTGCAATATTCCAATCATCGTTCAAATATCCTGCTGCAAGAATGACCAGTCCATTCATGCCAACAAGTACAGTTCCTACGGGGAAGTCACGATAACGAGTGACGATGGAACCGATAATGTCAAAACCGCCCGTAGAACCCCCTACCCGAAAGGAAATTCCTGCTCCAACGCCGATCATCACCCCACCAAAAACGGAGGCTAGCAGGGGGTCCGACACGACAGATTGCACCGGCACCCAGGCCAAAATCCACGTTGTAACGACAACGGATAAAATGCTCAGGCTAATAAAACGCTTGCCTAAAATAAACCAGCCTGCAATAAGCATCGGAATATTGATAATAAAATACATCGCGCTGATATCAAATTTTGTGAAGTAGCCAATTAACATGGAAAGACCGGCTACTCCCCCGCTCAGCAAGTGGTGTGGCACGAGAAACAGATTAAAACCGCATGCAATGGCAGCGGCTCCAAGAATGACAATTAAGCAGTTTAACACTATTTTTAACAACTTATTTTCACCTCATTTAAATTATACGGGAAGCAACTTGCTGGTATTCATGAATTGTTCTGTGCTATAATGCGATGTGGATATTCTTGAGTAGGGACCTATGTCCAGAGAAACACTTAAAATTTAAACTGTTTTAAAAAGGATAAATTCGTTTAAGATGTATCGGATAGGTTCCCCAAATTCATTACAGAAAGATACAGTTATAGGTCTAAATAAACTGTCACTGTATTGGGGAAAACTTATACAATAATATCGCTACTTAAGAATACAGACAACATTGTGGATTGTCCACCACATCCACCATTATGAAGGAGTTTGAATAAATTTGACGACATTTGCAGAATTTGATCTTGAACCGAAAGTAATTCAGGCGATTACAGAACTGGGCTTTGAAGAAGCAACACCAATTCAATCCCAATCCATCCCGATTGCACTGCAAGGCAGAGACATGATTGGCCAAGCCCAAACAGGTACTGGTAAAACCGCTGCGTTTGGTATTCCGCTGATTAACAAAATTTCTAGAAACGACGAAAAAATCAGAGCCCTGATCATGGCACCAACACGTGAGCTTGCTATCCAGGTAGCTGAAGAAATCGAAAAACTTTCCCGTTTTAAAGGTCTTCGTACTTTGCCAATCTATGGTGGACAAGATATCGTACGCCAGATTCGTGCTTTGAAAAAGAAACCTCAAATTATTATTGGTACGCCAGGACGCTTGCTTGACCATATTAATCGCAAAACCATCAAGCTGGAAGATGTAAACACAGTTGTTTTGGATGAAGCAGATGAAATGTTGGATATGGGCTTCATGGAAGATATTCAATCCATTCTGAAGCAAGTTCCAGACGAGCGTCAAACGATGCTTTTCTCGGCTACAATGCCTCCTAATATTAAAAGATTGGCTGAGCAATTCCTCAAAAATCCTGAGCATGTTTCAGTTATTCCTAAACAAGTTAGTGCTCCACTGATTGATCAGGCCTATATCGAAGTTCCTGAGCGTCAAAAATTCGAAGCATTGAGCCGTTTGATCGACATGGAATCCCCAGAACTTGCTATCGTATTTGGTCGTACAAAGCGTCGGGTAGACGAGCTGGCTGAAGCTCTGCAAAAACGCGGATATTCTGCAGACGGTTTACATGGCGATTTGTCTCAAAACCAACGTGATGCAGTAATGCGTAAATTCCGTGACGGAAGCATCGACGTGCTCGTAGCGACTGACGTAGCTGCCCGTGGTTTGGACGTTTCCGGCGTAACTCACGTTGTTAACTTTGACCTTCCGCAAGATCCAGAAAGCTATGTTCACCGTATTGGACGTACTGGACGTGCAGGTAAAGAAGGGGAAGCTTGGTCTTTCGTAACGCCTCGTGAAATTGACCATTTGCACTTTATCGAACGTGTAACTCGTCACCGCATTCCACGCAAGCCGCTTCCAACGTTGGCTGAAGCTCTGGAAGGTAAACAACGTATCATTGCTGAACGTCTCCTAGAGGCTGTAGAAAGCGGTGAGCTGAACGAGTATAAAGGTTTGGCTATTCAAATGCTGGAGCAATATGATTCTGTACAACTTCTCTCTGCAGCTCTGAAGCTGATGACTGGTGAGAAGAGAGAAGCATCGATTGAACTGACTCCAGAAGATCCAATCCGTGCAAAACGTCGTAAACCAGACGTGCGTTCTGGCGGTCGCAAGCCTTCTAACTATAGCGGTCGCAGCAACGGTGGTTACAATTCCAACCGTTCTGGCGGTAGCGGCGGTAGTGGAAGCAAAGGTGGATATGGCGGTTACAACCGTGGCAAAGAAGGCGGTGGCTACAACCGTGATTCCGGAAGCCGCTACAGTGGAGATCGCAAACCACGCCCGAGCAGCAATGGAGAAACTCGTCGTCCTGCAAGACGTGAAGATTCCTCTTCCGAATAAGAAATGAAATAATGAAAAGTCGAAGCAGATGAAGCTTCGGCTTTTTTGTTATGATTAATCAGTATGATGAACCTTTTAGAGATCTGCTTTAATGGGTCACGTATTGATTTCACTGGCGTATTAGGGCTGAAATACGGTATGATATAGTCAAGAGCCGGAATTTATAGGCATAGCAACATGAGTCTTGGAACTGCCAAGGCTTGCGGAGGGAGAGACTGACATTGGAGTTTAAAGGAGCTATGGGTGGTATTTACCGCCTGACCGAGTGGATTACCCGACTGGCGGCTACAAATTTGTTATGGGTGTTATGTTCGTCGCCTTTTGTGTTCTGCCTCATACTGAAACTACTTGTAATGAATCAGAATTTGGCTAATGAGTCTTTACAAATGAATTGGGCGATGGCTATTTTGGCACCGCTTACTTTATTTCCAGCCACATCGGCTATGTTTACAGTGGTTCGCAAATGGGTAATGGGCGATACCGATACGGGCGTGTTTCGTACCTTTTTTAAAGGGTATAAAGAGAATTATAAGCAAAGTTTGATCGGGGGTATCTTTTACACGTTGCTGTTTGTCATCATGTATGTGGATTATACCGTATATATGACACAACTCAGCAACTTGCAAATCGTCGGCGTAATTATGCTTATTCTTATCATTATTTTGCTTGTGTCTATGTTTAACTTCTTTTCGATGGTGGCTCATTATCATATGTCTACCGGACAAATTATTAAAAATGCGGTGTTACTGACGCTGATTCGACCATTTCGTGTATTTTCTACCCTGCTCGGCAGCGCTGTTGTTATATTTATCGGAGTCAAATATCCTGTGCTTTTCCTATTCTTCATTGGCAGCGTGGTTGCCTGGTTCGCTTTCTTTAATTTTTACGGAACATTCCTCAAAATGCAGGATCAAATGGAAAAGATGAAGCAGAAAGATGAAGATACGGCAAGCATTGAAGACAAAAAAAGTGATAACCCCTAAAAATAAAACATATTTCTCCTAGCATTTACTTTCTGAGTGAGAAGCGCTATAATAAGGTCACATCCTGCGATGCACGTTACGGTCATTTGTTGTTTTGAACCAATGACAATGTCTAGGGAGATCTATACGGATGAATAGCTGAAAAGCCCTGTCAATTCCTGACAAGGGGACTTCAAAAGTTTATTCTGCGGTCACCCACCTGCTAAAGCAGGTTCAGAAGACGCTATGGTCGGACGGCATCGGCGGGTACTCCAAAGATAATGAATACACTCTGTTCATGCTTCGTGCAGAAACAGGGTGTTTTTTGTATGCAACAATGTTAAACTAAGACATGAGGTACTAAGGTCGCATACCACAGGTATGGTCGGTTAACTTTTTGTTGTTTAACGTTTTTATAAAGCGCTTGCAGCAAAAAAACCGATGTGCTGCATTATGGCAACGATTATCGTGAAGGAGGAAATGTCTTGTCGTTGAAGAGGACTCTGGTAGGGATTGTGCGCAGCCAAGAAGGTACAAGCGACCGGGTCAAGGACCCCCAAATGAAGACACGCTATTATAACTTATCGAGAGACAAGGCTTGGGAAGAAGTATCATCTATTTTGAAAAAAATTCCTGGCTACAAGGTACTCCATGAGGTAGCATCCGTAGGTGAGATTACGTTAGAGAAGCGAACGGCGTTCGGTAGAACTGTCGACATTACCGTTTCCATATTGTCCGTCTCGCCAGTTCGGAGTGCGGTGGATATTTATTCTGCTTCACGCGGATCGCTAGGGGACTTGGGCGCGAATTACCGCATCATTTTGCAACTGTTCGCTGTGATTGACAAGAAGCTGTCCGCTCATAAGGTCGTGCAGTAATTGTAGATGTGTGAGCAGTGATGTGGCAGACAAACGTCAAAAAAAGCGAGGAAGGCAACCCTTCACTCGCTTTTTTAATATTCAGTCTGATTTAGACGAGTTTTTTCACTGCTGCAATCGCTTGGTCATAATCAGGATGTTCGGACATTTCGCTCAAGTATTCTACGTAAGCGATTTTGTCATTTTGATCAATTACAAAAATAGCTCTATGATCCAAATGGAATTCCTTGATGAACACACCATAAGCTTCGCCGAAGGAATGATCCTTATAGTCGGACAGTGTCAATACGCGGTCGATACCGGCAGCACCGCACCAACGAGCTTGAGCGAAAGGCAGATCGACGCTGACAGTTAGCACCACGACTTGATCCCCAAGGGAATCAGCTTCCTGGTTAAAACGTCGAGTCTGTGCGTCACACACGCCTGTATCCAAAGAAGGAACAACACTGATCAATTTGACTTTGCCCGCAAAGTCTTGGAGCGTAGCTGCTTCTAGCAGGTTTTTCTGTAATTTGAAATCAGGTGCCTGGTCTCCAACCTTCAGTTCAGGACCTAAGAGTGTCAAAGGATTGCCTTTAAAAGTAGCAGCTCCTGTACGTTCTTGTGCCATATGTAATAGCCTCCTTGGTTTTTAGCATTGGTTATCGTTGCCGAAATCTATTATAATCTTTTATAAAAGACATTGTCCAATTTGAATAAGGTGGAGACACCCATGAAGGAAGGATTGCCTTGATTTTTTTACGTTATGAGAACTGGAAAAGTTATTTGCGGTTTTACCCAGTGACCTGTCTGATTTTGCTCATTAATATTGTGATGTTTATTGTACTCACCGTACAGGGTGGATCGGAAAATAGTTTGACGCTGATCCGATATGGAGCTTTGATTAATGAAGCGCCATTCACTGATCAGCTGTGGCGATATGTATCAGCCATGTTTTTACATGCAGGGTTTGATCATCTTCTGTTCAATTCCTTCGCCATACTCGTATTCGCACCTCCGCTGGAGCGTTTGCTGGGGTCCTTCCGCTATGTGTTATTGTATCTGGTCACGGGCATTGTAGGGAACATACTGTCCATCGCGCATTACAACATGATGGCGGAAACGACAGTCTCTGTAGGAGCCTCAGGAGCGATTTATGGCATCTATGGAGCATTCCTATATGTTGCCCTGTTCCAGCGGTCACTGATGGATGACGCCTCGCGCAAAACGCTGTACACGCTGCTTGGGTTTGGTATCCTGTTTTCTTTCGCTGTAGCGAACATTAACTGGACGGCTCACTTCGGGGGATTACTCAGTGGGTTTTTCCTTTATGGATTAATGATCAGATTGACTGGCCAACGCAAACGTCACTAAAGATAGTTTTACGGTAAGTTAGCAGGGGAAGAAAGAGGATGATGTTCGATTGACGTCTTCTTCCGGATGTTGAAAAACAGATTGGAGCGAATATCGGAGTGGAATTACGACAGTTGCAATACTTCATGAAGGTAGCGCAAAAAGAACATGTCACTCAGGCAGCCGAGGAGCTACATGTGGCGCAATCTGCGGTAAGTCGGCAAATCCATCAGCTTGAAGAGGAGCTGGGAGTTAATCTTTTTATGCAAAAGGGTCGCAATTTGCAGCTAACGCCAGTGGGACAGCTATTTTGCAAACGGGTTGAGACGATTATAAAAGATCTAGAGCGAGCTGTTTTGGAGGTTCATGAGTTTTTGGACCCTGAGGGGGGCGAAATCCGCATCGGTTTTCCGCACAGTTTGGGGATTCATCTTATTCCTACGGTGGTGGCTGAATTCCGAAAGCGGTATCCCAATGTTAAATTCAGATTTAAACAGGGGATGTACCCGAGTTTAATTCGTGATGTGTTAGCGGGTGAGGTGGATTTGGCTTTTGTATCTCCTTTTCCGGATCGTCATGATCATGTAGAGGGGGATGTGGTGCTGACCGAGGAGTTGTTTGCTGTTCTCCCGCCCAATCATCCTTTAGCCACGGCCAAACACATCACGCTGAGTCAGCTTAAAGGAGAAAAATTCATCCTGTTTAGAGATGGATATTCGTTACGCCCGATTGTCTGGCAGGCTTGTCTGGAGGCAGGATTTACGCCAGATATTGCTTTTGAAGGTGAAGAGACAGATACGATTCGCGGATTAGTTGCGGCTGGTATGGGAGTCAGTCTTTTGCCTGAAATGGCGTTGTTTCAGACCAACCCGCTTCAACCTGCAAGAGTGTCAATTGTTGATCCAGAGGTCACGCGAACTATAGGTTTGATTCATCGCAAAGATGACAAGCTACCATTAGTTGCAAAGTCATTCCGGACTTTTTTGTTGCAATATTTTGGTCTTAAAGGTAGTGTTGCTACTCCGAATGGAAGTGCAAAAGCGGATTTAGGGCAGTGAGTATAGCTGGTTGGTTTTAGATAAAGAAAAAAAGGTTGTTCCTCTACCGTTAACTTGGTGGAGGAACAACCTTTTTTGCAACACAAGCAATTAATCCCGGCTGTTAAAGATACCGATTAAACGAATTAGTTCCAGCAAGGAAACGAGAGCTGCAGCCACATAAGTTAATGCAGCAGCATTTAATACTTTGGCGATACCCCGTTCTTCATCACTACGGATAAACCCTTCGGAAACCATAATTTCCCGGGCGCGGTTGGAAGCATTAAATTCAACCGGTAATGTAATTAATTGAAAAGCAACAGTAGCCGAGAAAAAGATAATACCCAAGCCAATCAGGTTCGTGTAGCTGAATAAGAAACCGGCAATCAGCAGAAATGGTGCAATCCCGGAAGCGAAGTTTACGATCGGAAAGATCCGATGACGGAGTGCTAGCATGGGATAATGCTCTTTATGCTGAATGGCATGACCGACCTCGTGACAAGCTACGGCAACTGCGGAAATGGATTTTTCATAATAAACGGGCTCGGACAGCCGTACGACTCTTTGCATCGGATCATAATGGTCAGATAACGCACCAGGTACTGGTTCAATAGGTACATCATGCAAACCATTGCGATCCAGCATATGCCGAGCTGCATCATAACCGGTCAACCCATTTTCATTTGGGACATCAGACCATTTATTAAAAGTACCTTTTACACGGAATTGCGCCCATAAGGATAATCCGAACGCAAGAATAATCAATATATACATACCCATCATAAAGCAACCCTCCATTATTGTTCATCATAGCCCGGGCATCTACATCATAGAACTATGCTCCAGCAGATACTTCAGAGCTTCGATACAAGCGGCGCTTTGTGGTAGTAGACCAGTAAGCAACTTGCGCGCTTGAACGGGCTTGAGCTGCCCCAAAAGAGGCTGTAGTTCATTGACTTCACGTTCTAGACGCTGCATGTGCATCTCTAGACTCGTTAGTTTGTCAGTGACGTGCTCTTCCCCCGCGACCGAGTTCCATTTAATCAGTGTCTGTCTGATTTCCTCAAGGCTATACTTCTCTTGTTTCATTTGGTTAATACGTTCAAGCCTGTTTAAGGTTTCATCATTATAAAGCCGATAATTTTTCAATGATCGTTCTTCAGGTGTGATCAAACCAAGCTTTGTGTAATAATCAATAGTTCGTTCGCTGACACCAGCCGCCTTGGCTAGCTCACCAATTCGATACAGCTTCATATCCCCATCTGTCTTCACCTCGCGCTCTTCGTTCAAACCTTCAATATTAGCATTTGCAAACGGAGTGTATATAAAGAATATTTTACATGATTCCCAACCATACAGTCAAACGTCATGCTTTTTTTTGGACAAAAACAAGCTACTTTTATAGTTAGTAAATGTGACATGGAGTGTTTGGGACCATATTTTTTTAACATAATAAAAAAAATCTTGTCAACTTTCATGTATTCTGATTATAATGACAATAAGAATTTCACGAAATGTAAAGAAACTTAACATTCGAGGGAGTGGGCTTCATGAGAAAAAAGTGGTTAGTTGTATTATTGGCCATGCTGACAGTATTAGCTTTTCCGGTAGGTGCGTTTGCTGCTGACGGTCCGACAAATATTCAACTTCAAGCAGGGCTAAACACGGCCTTTACGTTCTTGGCATTTATACTTGTATTTTTTATGCAAGCGGGATTTGCATTGCTGGAGGCAGGCTCGACACGAATGAAGAATGCAGGCCATGTCGCTGGTAAAACGATTCTCACCACAGGTGTTGCGGCTTTGTCCTTCTGGGCACTTGGATTTGGATTCGGGTTTGGTAATGATGGCGGCAACGGATTTATGGGACTGACGGGTTTCTTCATGAGTGGTACGAATGCTGCTGCATCGTTTGATGCTCTTTCAGGTCTGGATGTTCCGATTACAATTATGTTTTTGTTCCACTTTGCTTTCGCTGCGGTATCACTTTCTATCGCATGTGGGGGAATGGCAGAGCGTGCAAAATTAAGTGTATACATTATCTTCGGTATTTTGTTCTCTATTGTGATCTATCCGGTTGTAGCTCACTGGGTGTGGGGCGGCGGATGGCTTGGTAAGTTGGGCATGCAGGATTATGCCGGTTCGACGGTAGTCCATTTGACAGGCGCTACAGCGGCACTCGTCGCTACACTGCTGCTTAAACCGCGTCTGGGCAAGTTCAATAAAGATGGCAAGCCGAACATTATCCCTGGTCATAATCAGGTGTACTCTATCTTGGGTGTTATTATTCTCTGGTTTGGTTGGTTTGGGTTTAACCCAGGTAGTGCTGTATCGGCTATGAACGACGGATTCTTTGGATATGTGGCCTTGACTACCAATATTGCTGCTGCGGCAGGTGGAGTTTTCGCTTTGCTCGTATCCTGGATGGTATATGGAAAAGCAGATATTCCTGCTATGCTAAACGGTGTGCTGGCGGCTTTGGTTGCTATTACTGGTTCTTGTGCCTTTGTAGCCCCTTGGGCGGCACTGGTCATTGGTGCAGTTGCAGGGATCGTCACTTTCTTCACAGCGCAATGGTTCGAGCGTGCAAGAGTAGATGACCCGGTATATGCTTTCTCTGTGCATGGTGTTGCAGGGATGTGGGGCGCAGTGTCCACAGGGTTCTTCGCTACTCCTGAGCTTGTAAAAATAACAGGTGTAGGTCAAGCGGGTCTGTTTTATGGTGGTGGATTTACACAATTAGGAGTACAGCTGCTTGGACTGATTGGCACCTTGGCTTTCGTGTTCGTCATTTCCTTCATTATTCTGGGTGCGATGAAAGCAATTATGGGTATTCGCGTTACGGAAGAGGAAGAAACGATGGGACTGGATATCAGTGAACACGGTACGTACGGCTATCCTGAGCAAATGAAGTTGGTTGCCGAGGCTGAAAAGCGTTCTGGAATTGTGAACTAATATGTAAAATATAAAGAACCAGTATGGATGAGCGGAGGAGATGGAAGTATGGAACTGCAAAATAAGGCCTCTTGGGTGAGTTCCGCTGAAGCGATGGATCATGCAGATACGCCTGAATCGCTAAGGCAGGCCAGGGTCGACTCTCAAAAATGGCTGCTGGCTTCCCAAGCCTCCGCTCCGTTATCAGACTGGTTACGAACGGCGAATGAAATGCATGACCGCATCGCGGCCAGAGCTGTACAAATGTGTGAAAAAGGGATGGTTGAGGATGGCTTCGGCCCTCCTCCCGTCCCTTATGCATTTATAGCCTTCGGAAGCATGGGGCGCTCGGAATCGACGCTGTGGAGTGACCAGGATAACGGTATGATTATCAGTGACACAATATCTGCTGATAAAGAATTGTATTTTAGAGAGTTTGGTCGCAAAGTGTCTGCGATGTTAGAGTATTTGGGATATCCCAAATGTGAGGGGAAAGTAATGTGCTCGGAGCCGTTGTGGCGCCAAACATTGTCTGAGTGGAAAAAACAGCTAACAAAATGGTCGGATGATTTTGCTTGGGAGCCGATCCGTTATCTGATTATCTCGTCTGATATGAGGCATATCGCTGGAGATGAGCAATTATCTGCAAACTGGAAACGAAGTTTTTATGAGTTGTTCCGAAAACATCCTGATTTACCCTCGGCGGTACTTCGGAACACGGTGAGGCATAAAGCGACACTTAATATTTTAGGTCAGATTGTTACCGAGCGCTTCGGTGAGCATGCGGGCGATTTTGATGTGAAATACGGATTGTACATTCCGCTGGTGAACGCAGTCCGTTTTTTGGCGTTACAACATGGTGTAGAGGAAACCTCCACCCTCAAAAGGCTCAGTCGTCTCGCATCATTGGAAGCGGCGCCGTTGCCTTTACTCGATGCTTGCGAGCGAGCCTTTCGGATCGCGCTTCAGCTTCGAATGGCTACTCCGGTGAAGAAGAATGATGGATTGCTGGTCAGCAATGGCTACCTGGCTGTAAAGCCGCTCAAACAAAGTAAAGGCTGGCATGAGTTGCGCGAGGCGCTTTCGACAGTACGACGGCTGCATCGTGCGTTGCAAAGGCAGTTGCGATTTATGGAAGGGAGAAGGTCATGAAGGAACCAGCGCAGGGAAGTGGCTTCTGGAGCGCTCTCCGCAGAGGAGGAGTGCCGTCTGCGATCGCATCTGTAATGGGGGCTCCTACGGCTCAGCAGATGGCGTTTATTCGCTCCTTAACCCGGGAGCAACGGCGCTCTGAAGTATTGCGGACCCCGCTGGATCGTTTGGAGACGGTAGTTTTTGATCTGGAGACAACGGGATTTTCAGCACAGCATGGAGATGAGATTTTATCGTTCGGGGCGATTCGGGTTGTCGGGGACATGATTATGGAAAAAGAGCAGTTTTATACGCTTGTTAATCCACGGACTGTGATTCCTGAGCATATTACCGAGCTAACTGGGATTACCCGGGAAATGACGGATGAAGCTCCACCGCTTATGAACGGACTGCACGACTTTATGTCCTTTGTAGGTGGGCGAGTACTTGTGGCACATGCTAGCGCTCATGACAAGGCCTTTTTGAATGCTGCGTTATGGAAAACATCTAAAGTTCAATTGACTCACCGTGTTCTGGATACGATGATGCTTGCCAAATGGCTTGAGCCACAGCAACATCAAACCTACAGTTTGGATGAATTGTTGACCTATCAATCCATTCCGATTGAAGGGCGGCACCATGCGTTAGAGGATGCGAAAATGACGGCTAAGCTGTGGGTTGCTTATGTTCAGGAAATGTTGAAGCGTAATGTGACCAATTTGGCAGATGTCTACGCGCATTTAAGTCATGCCTGATTCAGTACAAGGCATAGCATAAAAACAGCAAGTTCGCGATTTCGTGGGTTTGCTGTTTTTTTGCGTCCTGTTCAGATTTAGAAGGTTAGAGGTGGGAACAGTATGGGCATCCTATGGAGAAGGTAAGGGTCATTTAGACGAAAGACAGGTGATAAGACTGTGAAAAGATTTCTTTTCATCAGAGCGATGGTTATGCTGGGTGTGGTTGGGGCTTCGTGGGGAGTTATTGAAAACACAACTTATGCAGCAAACCTGTCCATGGAAAATGCACCATTAAAAGAGGAATACGGTAGAGAAAGACTTAAAGCTGAGAAAGAGGTAGAGGATGAAACAGCAGATGCGGTAGAGGTAATGAAAAAGATAAAGCCTGGGCAGCGGCTTCCTTCTATGATTTTAAAGGGATTAAACGGCAAGACCTACGATGTAGGGGCCACGCGCAATAAAGCTTTGGTTATTAGCTTTTGGGCTTCGTGGTGCGATCCGTGCCGATTAGAAGCGCCTATGCTGAATGAGTTGTATAGTAAGTACAAAGATGATGTGGATGTGTATGGTATCAATGTAACTCGCTATGATCGATTGGAGGATGTACAGAAGTTTTCCCGCTCTTTGGATCTCCAATTTCCCATTTTACTTGATGAGCAAGGAGCATTGTTTGAACGATTTGGAGGGGTGGCTTTTCCAACCCATGTAATGGTTGATCATCACGGACAGGTCCGCGAAATCATAATCGGCATGCTCAGTGAGCAGGAGTTGGAACGCAAAATAAAAACTCTTCAAAAAAAGAAGGTGTCTTTGGGAGCCGAGTAGACCGCCAAAGGCACCTTATAGCTCATGCGAGCACCTGATTAGTGATTAACTAATCCATGATGAGTAAGCTCTGCCTGATCGTTTTTTGGAGTCGGTGCTTCCAATAATGCGTAACGGAAACTGTCCAAGAGAGCTTCCCAGCTGGCTTCAATTACATTTTCGGATACACCTACGTTACTCCAGACATCCTCGTAATTTTTGGACTCAATGAGCACACGTACCTTGGCGGCAGTGGCATCCTTTTCGTCAAGCACACGTACCTTGTAGTCAGCCAAATGCATGTCCCGCAAGGCAGGGAAATATTGAGAAAGAGCCTTGCGGAGTGCGTTATCGAGCGCGTTGACAGGACCGTTGCCTTCAGCTGCGGTATAGACACTCGTCCCTGCGACATTCAGTTTCAAAAATGCCTCGGATACGACCGGGCGGCCGGCAGTTTTCTCTACCAGCACTTTGAAGGATTCAAAAGAGAACATTTCCTTCACTTCACCACCTGCTTCACGAATGAGCAGTTCCAACGAAGCATCCGCGCCTTCAAACTGGTACCCCTGATGCTCCAGTTCCTTGATGCGGCTAATTACGCCACGTGCCTCATCACTAGATGGGTCAAGGGTGATGCCCAGCTCTTGCGCTTTGGATACCACGTTGCTTTGCCCGGCCAGTTCGGAGACCAAGACCCGCTGCTTGTTCCCCACGAGTTCAGGAGCGATGTGCTCATAAGTTCGCGAGTCGCGCAGAATGGCTGACACGTGGATGCCCCCCTTATGGGCAAAGGCTGCATTGCCTACATAAGGCTGGTTCACAGGCATATTGACGTTGGCGACTTCGCTCACAAAGCGGGCTGTATTGTGGAGTTGATTTAACTTCTCAGTATCTAGACAGTCGTAGCCCAGTTTGAGCTGCAAATTAGGAATGACGGAGCACAGGTTAGCGTTACCACACCGTTCACCGTAGCCGTTGATGGTACCCTGAACCTGCCTTGCGCCTGCTTGTACAGCACTTAGAGAGTTCGCTACTGCCAATTCGCAGTCATTGTGTGTATGAATACCCAACTGCGACCTCGTTATCTGGCTTTGCAGCATAGTGACAATTTCCTGAATCTCATGCGGTAGGGTACCGCCGTTTGTATCGCACATCACGAGCCAATCCGCGCCTGCTTCTTCTGCTTTTTTCATAACGGCGATTGCATACTCGGGGTTGTTTTTATATCCGTCAAAAAAATGTTCGGCATCAAAAATAACCTCCATGCCCCCTTGCTTTAAAAAGGCGATGGAGTCGTAAATCATAGACAGATTTTCCTCCAGTGTCGTCTGTAGGGCGGTGTGCACGTGAAAATCCCATGATTTACCCACAAGTGTAGCAGCCTGAGCGCCGGATTCCAGAATTCGTTGTAGATTGACATCCTGTGCTGCGATGCTATCTTTGCGGCGCGTGCTGCCGAAGGCGACAATCTTTGCCTGAAGGCCTAGCTCTTGTACCCGTTTGAAAAATTCGATATCCTTGCTGTTGCTTCCGGGAATCCCGCCTTCAATATAATGAACACCGAGATCATCGAGTTTTTTGGCGATTTTCAATTTGTCATCAGCAGACAAGCTAATTCCTTCTCCTTGAGTGCCGTCTCGCAGCGTTGTGTCAAAGATAGAAATAGCGGTGGACATGAGGGACTCCTCCTTTGCGGATTGCTCAGATTGGTGATGCTCTGCTTTTTTTAAGCACATTAATTTAGTTGTTTAACGCTTAAAAACAGGAAAGCGTTAGTTGGTCGTGTTTGTATGTTAGTCGATTATATCAACTTATGACTTCAATTGTAATATATAATTATCATTTTTAGCCGCAAAACCTTTATTTTTAATGTAAAATAGAAATAGCATTTAAGGGTATTTCAAGTATAAAATCAAAACACATATTCCGCGATGACGGGTGAATTTACAGTTAAAAAGAAGGGTTGAGCATGAAAGATGTCAGTGCTTATTATCCGGCTGGTGGACGAGTTATTCTGCATGTGGATATGAATGCATTTTATTGTTCCGTTCATGCAGCGGAGGAGCCGGAGAAATATAAGGGACTGCCTACCGCGGTGGCAGGCAGTAGTGAGCTGCGCAAAGGTGTAATTGTAACCTGCTCTTATGAAGCTCGACGATTGGGCATTTCAACAGGGATGGTCGTTCAGCAGGCTCGTCGGATCTGTCCGCAGCTCATCGTAATACAGCCTGATTTTCACTTGTATCGTCGTTATTCCAAGGCATTTATGAGTATTGCCTATTCATATACGCCTATGCTGGAAGCAACTTCAATCGATGAGTGCTATCTGGATATTTCTGGCTCCAAACAGTTTGGAACACCTATGGAAATTGCTGAGGAAATCCAGCGCAGAGTAGAGGACGAACTGGGTCTGCCCTGTTCAATTGGAGTTGCTCCCAACAAGTTGCTGGCCAAAATGGCCTCTGATCTGAAAAAACCACGCGGGATATCTATTCTACGTTTGCGTGATGTACCCAACATTTTGTGGAACCTTCCTTGTGGTCAATTGTTTGGTGTGGGCCGCAAAACGGCAGATAAGCTTCTACAAATGAACATTCGCACCATTGGACAACTAGCTAAGGCTGATGAGCATATGCTGGTTGGCGTATTTGGTGTGACGGGTTCGTGGTTAAAATTGGCCGCTAATGGGATTAACCATTCTCCAGTCAGCACTGAACGGGAGCCAAACAAGTCCATTGGTCACACGACTACCCTGCCTATGGATGTGGTAAAGCTGGAAGAAGCCCAACGGGTACTTCTTAACATTAGTGATCAGGTAGCCCGGCGGCTTCGACGACACGGTATGCTGGCAGGAGGTATACAACTGACGATTCGGACGCCGGATATGAAGACCTTTACGCGTTCTCAAGTAAGGAGCACTCCTACGGAAAGTGCAGAGGACATATATAAGGAAGCTTGTGCGTTGTATCGTCGCCATTGGGGAGAAGATAAGCCTGTGCGCTTGCTGGGGATTACGCTACAGCAGCTCATTCCAAAGGAGGAAGCGGCCGTTCAAATGGATCTATTTGAATACCAGGATCAGCCTAAGAAAGAAAGCTTATTGAAGACGATGGATGCACTGCGCGATAAGTTTGGTGAAAATGCAATTTTGACCGCTGGGATGCTGGGAGATGATCCTTCGGTACTTCTTCGCAACTCCAAGTTGCGCGGAACTTCGCTGCAAAAAGACAATCTACCAACTCCGGAGTGAACTTCTGGGTGATTTATTGCAAACATCAGAAGCTTACGTTATAAGTGTTTTTTGCATGAAGGATAAAGGAAAATAATTTGTAATAATATTGGGTTTGTATTAATATGTGAATAGAATGCAAAAGCTGGTTTGTTTGATTGTATAGGAGGAAGAGAAAAGTTATGGCTAAATACACTTGGGTAGAAAAAGATACATGCATTGCTTGCGGAGCCTGTGGCGCTACAGCACCAGACATTTATGATTATGATGATGAAGGTTTGGCAGAAGTGATCTTTGAAGGGGATGCAAACCAAGGCATCAAGGCAATCTCAGAAGATTTGTTTGATGATATGCAGGATGCTTGCGATGGTTGCCCTACAGATTCCATCAAAGTAGCAGACGAGCCGTTCAATAAAGAAGGTTAAGCGTAGGCTTCTTTGATAGGCACAGCACCGACAGCTCCCTTCGCCGTATAACGGTGAAAGTAAGCTGTCGGTGCTGTTTTTTTAGATTATAGAATGGTTCAGCGGAGGTGAACTATTCTATAATCGCAAGAAAAACTTCTGCCAAGCGCGGTCTAGCTTCCGTGAAAGTGCGTCGATAGACGTTTTTTTATGTGCTGTCCATCGAGTCTATTTTTGCCGATATACATAATAGGAAGTATGCAAGATTACACGATCAGGAGGATCCGATGAACCATTCGCCTCATCTTAAATCGTATGTAAAAAAACACCCTGATAATAAAATGGCCTGGTATTTACTCGGCAAAGAGTATGAGAGCAGCGGTCAAGAGGGCAAAGCAAATTATTGCTTTAATCGCGCAGGAGAAGTGTTCGAAGCCTTCGAGCATAAACAGATTCCGGCAGACGTATGGATGGAATATCAGGATAAACTGGTTCAAATGTCCAAGGAGAAGGAGCGAAGGACGGCTCGAACACGCCACCTGTTAACTGCGTTAATGGTACTACTGCTCATATGGGTTCCTTCAGCCAATTCACCGAGACCTTCAAATGAAAATGCATCTGTTCCATCTGGAACTGAGCAGTCAGCAATTGATAATATTGAAGTTACGAAAGTGGCCACTGCTGATCCGAAGGAGATGGCCCAGATCGGTGTGGTTGGTGGTGTGTTTACGGCTCAAGCTCGAAAAGGGAGTGGAGCTGGAACGGGGCTTACTGATTTGTTGGCTAAGACTAGCCGACTGCCGTCCAAGACTACAGTGTTGGGTATGGAGCAAGGGGGCTCATGGCTGCTCTGGAGAGAGGGTATGAAGCCCTTACTTAGTGTACAGAACAAAGGAAACGGTGGATTAGCTGTTCAGTCTTACGACGCCGCTGCGTGTGCTTGCAAGCCGTCAGACAGTGAAAATCTTCGCAAAGCAGGTCTAAAATGGGCTGCTGGACAGGAGGAATTAGCTGTGTTGAATAGCTCCATGCGTGCTTTTCGCTCACAGCATCAACGTCTTCCCCAGAGTCTTGATGAATTGACTCGAGACTTTCCCGCTAACACGATGTACGGTACGACAGACGGGATGAAGAAGGCTTTTACACCTATGCGTAATTTACTTGCTTCATCAGGACAGGGAACAGGGAAGGCAGTAGATTTAGACGCTGACTCGTCGGCCGAAAGCAGTCCATTACTGGCATCGTCATTGCACGGACGACCTTTTCTGGGGCAACCGCTGCGAATTGTGGTGGACAAATCCAAGCACAGGCTCGCCCTGGTAAGTGGCAATGTACTTATTCGAAATTATCCTATCGGTTTGGGCGGAGAAAGAACACCAGAAGGGAAGTTTGTGATTACCGATAAAGTAGTAAATCCGAACGGCAAATCCAACGGTGAGTTTGGCAGCCGTGGAATGCAACTGTCTGCAACGAATTATGCCATTCATGGCACGAACGAGCCGGACAGCATTGGCAAAAATGAGTCGTTGGGTTGCGTCCGCATGGGTAAAGAGGATGTGGAGGAATTGTTTGCACTCGTACCTTCGGGTACGGAGGTAGTCATTGGTAACGGAGGATTGCCTGATCAAGTGCTTGTGCCTGGTTCCCGATTTACAAGTGAGCCGCAGCATGACCAGACGAATCCCCGCAAAACCTATCACTGGCTAAATTAACGTTTTGATGCTATTGCTACTTGGTGTTTAACGATTTCCTGCTTGTGCTAAAACAATGACCAGAATAATCACAATGATGAGGAGAACAAAGCTGACGGCGGTCCATACAATCGCTTTCTTGTTCACCTCATCCTTTTTCTTTTGCAGACTGGGCGGCTTGCGCTTGGTCTTCATATCAGCAATCCCTCTTTTCTAACGGGCTAAGGTCTTGTCTTACTATGTCCATTGTAAATGGTTTGATTATACATTTTCAATGACATCTCCATGACAACTGAATTGTTCTGGAGCTACACCTCGCAAATTACTTTCTTTTTGGTATGGAAAAAGCTAAACTATTTTGTAGAGATGTTTTTTTAGGATTGTGCAAGGGCATAGAACGGAGTGGATGAATCGTGTTGTATCGAAGGATTGCGAAACCTGTTTTTTTTAAAATGAGTCCAGAGACTGCCCATCATGTAGTCATTGACGGCTTAAAACATGCGGGCTCATTCCCTGGTGGAGCAGCGACACTGCGAGGGATGTACGGAGTCAAGGAAACGGAGGATCTTGCCGTTGATCTGTTTGGCATTCATTTTCCCAACCCGATTGGACTGGCTGCAGGACTGGATAAAAATGCAGAAGCGGTTACTGGTTTTTCTTCCATCGGGTTTGGATTTATGGAAGTGGGAACGGTGACACCTGTGGGACAGCCCGGCAATGATCGGCCCCGGTTGTTCCGACTGCCTCCCGATGAGGCGTTAGTCAATCGGATGGGCTTTAACAATCTGGGTGCTGAGAGCATGGCCAAACGTCTGGCTGCACTCAAACATCGACCTGTTCCGGTCGCAGTTAATATCGGCAAAAATAAAATCACGCCCAATGAGGATGCTCATAAGGACTATGAAAAGTGTATTTCCGCACTGTATCCGTATGCGGACTTCTTTGTAGTGAATATTAGCTCGCCGAATACGCCGGATTTACGAAAGCTCCAGCATGGTAATGAACTGAAGTCGCTATTGGAAGCGGTTCGGGCAGAGATGGGAGTTCAGGCGAAAAAGTATGGCAATGCCAAGTCTGTACTGGTTAAAATTGCGCCAGATGTATCGGATGAGGAATTGGAATATATGACAGATGCGATTGCTGCCAGTGGAGTAGACGGCATTATTGCGACCAATACAACAATATCCAGAGCTGGTCTGACGCACCGAAATGCGAGTGAAACAGGAGGGCTGAGTGGTAAGCCGCTGCGTGACCGTTCCACAGAGGTCATCGGACGGGTGTACCGCCAGACGGAAGGTAAGCTGCCTATTATCGGATCAGGCGGCATCTTCACGAGTCGTGATGCCTATGACAAAATTAAAGCAGGCGCAAGCCTGATTGAAATTTATACAGCATTGATCTACGAAGGGCCGGAAGTAAATAGGGCTATACATGCTGGCCTGCGTGAGCTGCTTCGAAAGGACGGCTTTAGACACATTACCGAGGCTGTTGGTGCAGATCACAGATAAAAAAGCGTTGTCGGAAGAGACAGGAGGTACGGGGATGGACGGAAGAGACTGGGGAACATTTTTACTGCCATACGATCAGGCGGTGGAAGAGCTTAAGGTCAAGTTCAAAACAATGCGTGCGGAGCTGAAAAAGCGCGAGGAATACGCTCCTATCGAATTCGTAACCGGACGGGTTAAAAAAATATCAAGCATCCTCGATAAGGCAAAGAGATTACAGGTTCCTTCTGATCAGCTGGAGACGGGAATCGAGGATATTGCAGGCATTCGCATTATGTGTCAATTTGTAGAGGATATTCGGCGGGTGGCCGAATATATCAGAAGACGTAAGGATTTGACCGTACTGTATGAAAAGGACTATATCACCAATTATAAAGACAGCGGCTATCGCAGCTTTCATATGATTGTGGAGTATCCGGTTCAAACAGCAGTGGGGCTGAAGATTGTGCTGGCAGAAATTCAAATCCGTACTTTGGCTATGAATTTTTGGGCAACCATAGAGCATTCTCTTAGCTATAAGTATCGTGAAAGCTTGCCTGATAATATGCGCACACGATTGAAAAAGGCAGCTGAGGCAGCCTTTGTATTGGATAATGAGATGTCTTCTATGCGTCTTGAAATATTGGAAGCGCAGAAAAAGTTCGAGGATGAAGCCAATATCGTTTCTAAAGTGCTAACAGGTATGCACCGGCTGTATTTCTACCATAAGATCAGTGAAACGATTGATGCGCAGCGCAGATTTAATGAACTGTGGGAACGGCACGACATGGAAGGAATCAAGCTGCTTCACGATGAGGTCAAAGAGATGCTAGAAGCCTCTACCAAGGAAGAAGACAGGGATGAGTATTAAATGGAAAACCTTTCCTACGAACCGCTGTACGTGACTTATTTGGTATACTTCAATCGGGATCGGGATTACTTTGAATGTCATGAGGTACTGGAAGAGCTGTGGCTTAAGCTGGACCGTGACCCTGTATATAAAGGCTTGCTGCAAGTTGCTGTAGGACTGTATCATTTCCGGAATGGTAACTATCGTGGTGGACATATGATGCTGAATAGTGCGGTCCACAGGCTGGAGCATGCTCCTTCGCAGGCGCTGGGCATTAATATGGCGAAGCTGGTGGACGAGGCGCGCGTTTGCGCCCGTCAGCTTGCTGAAGCAGTTATGACCGGTACGGAAGAGCTTCAGCACCAACCGCCGGTTTATCGGGATTTGACGATAGAAATCGTCGAGCCCGGGCTGCGCCGGGCCGTGGAGAAGGCATCGTCGTCCATTCCAGTCAACATCCCGCAGCAGAGAGGTCCTCGGCGTGGGGAAAAGCATGAGCAGCGTCAGCAGGCGCTGG
>RCUF01000090.1_pt1 | contig 57918 bp, 81 predicted proteins | sample 2166311 | NCBI WGS metagenome assembly RCUF01 (sample SAMN09932608, study PRJNA488358) | compost metagenome | feature: garden; material: soil; isolation source: compost soil in 4-hydroxybenzonitrile-enriched culture | place: Germany: Experimental Botanical Garden Goettingen | collected 2016-01-27
TTCTGCCACAACAAATGGCACCGAGCCAACTACTACGGCAACAACTTCTGCCACACCAGTAACACCAGTGGACCAAAAACAAGAAGACACGTTTACACCTATTAAAAAGGGTGGGACAGTAACAATACAGGATTTTGCAGATATAGAAGTGACCGGACATAAAATTTCAAAAAAAATAGAATCATCTAATGCGGCTGTTTCTTATGAATCAAAAAAAGACTCCACTTTATTAGCACTGATAATCGAAGCGAAAAATCTGAGTGCAGAATGGATGGAAGCAGATAAATTCGCTAAAGTCAGCCTGAAATACGACAACAAGTATGATTATGATACGTTTAGCGCTATTGAATTCAGCGAAACCTTGGCTGATGATACCAAAGCAATTTTAGTAGGACCCCTCGATACCGGAAAGCTTTACTATATTGCGGAGATACCCGATGAAGTGGCTAAGAGCGATAAACCGTTAAAAGCAGAAATTAAGGTTCAGGATAAAATTTACGAATACTCGATCAGATAGAAAAAAACCCCGGAGCAATCCGGGGTTTTAATATTCTGTAAAATACCTATTTGCAGCTCCAGGCGGTGTTGGTGGTGTGGCAATCTTCGGGTCCCTGTCCCATCCTTCAATAATGACGATATGCCGTGTGTCCAATTTGTTTTCCCACAAGATATAGTTATCCTTTTCAAGAGCCAGCAGCCCTGCCTTTATGTCCTCTGTACGCCTTCCTGTCTTTATCTCCAGTTCCTTCATGGTGGGCAACCGTCTTCGCCCAGCAGAATAGTTGTAGAGTATCCGTAGTAGTTTGCGTTCGATATCAGGTAACAAAGCGACCAACTCCTTTATTACTATTATATAGAAACACATGTTCTTATTAAACAAAGAATATTTTCCCATCACCCACTTGCGCTATGGTACCGTATACGGTACTATATACATAGGAGGTGAGACATGGCTAGGATAGATAAAATGATCCAGAAAATGAAAGACCGCCCTAACGGGATTCGATTTGAAGAAGCTGAAAAGGTACTTGAACATTACGGATACATAAAGGCAAGACACGATGGAACGTCACATTGCCAATTCCGGAATGATAAAGGGGACCTAATCACCATCAAAAAGAAAAACCCATTAAAGGCGGCGTACGTCAAAGACGTACTGGGTCGGATTGGGGAGTGACCGCTCCCCTTTCCTTAATCCTCAATATATCCTAGCCGATATATAATGGCAAATGATAATCAGCATAAAGATTTAGCGTATTACATGGCGCTTCCGTACACTATACAGATTAGATCAATGAACGATGAAAGCGGACACTACTTCTTTGCTACTGTAGCGGAATTAGACGGATGCCAAAGTGACGGGGAAACCTTTGCAGAAGCTTATGAGAGCGTTCGTGAAGCCATGGAAGGATACTTGTCCGTGAAGTTGGAATACGGTGATCCTATTCCAGAGCCGCCAGGAGAAGACGAATACAGCGGAAAATTTAACTTACGTGTTCCTAAAAGTCTACACCGCCAGTTATCCGAACGAGCAGCCGCCGAAAATATCTCCCTGAATCAGTATTGCCTATATAAACTGAGTAAGTAACGTATGTCCGAGACTCCTCTATACTAGGAGGTAAAACTTATGGTAACGGCAATTTGGTTTGTGATTATTACCATATTGGTTAGTATTGGCGCGTTGGCGGGGTTGGTAATTGCAGTGGTTAAATTGATCCGAAAAAGAGAGGAATAGCCATGAAATACGGCCCGCGTAAACCCAGCCTAAACAAGCGTTTAGCAGCTCGTACCAGCCTCAAACGGCAGATTGTACACCGCGCAGGACTAAAAATGCCACGGGGCTGGGGATGGCTCAGAAACCCACGTAAGGCGGCATACAATAAGGTGTACAATCGCAGCACGTTTGATATATTCAAAGTGATTGGTAAATTGTTCAAATAGGTGGGATAAAGTATGAATAACGATGCATTTGATGCCCTGCTAAAGTCCATATTGGACACCCACCGCAAACATGGGATAATGACCATAGACCTGTTCCACGACAGCGGGGTAAGCGTGTTGAGAGGATATTTAGCAGACGCGCATAGATTGGGTCTACACCAAGGATCTGGCATCGCAAAGGATGCAGGCAAATAAAAACAAGCTCTGCCAACCAATTAAGGTTAGCAGAGCTTTTTACAAAAATACAAACTAATATCTTTTTCTCAATTGCAAGAATGGTTTTTCAATATTATTATACGTCAAAACTGATATTATAAAAACTATTGGCATAATAATTATTATAGAACTAATCAATGAATTTTTTAGTGGTGATAAATTGACAAAATTAAAAAACCATCCATGATCACGGATAATGACGAGAACAATATAATGAATTAAATAGATTGAAAAACTCATTTCACCTATTTTAGAAAGGGCTCTCTGCAAGAAATTTTTATTTTCTCGAAAAAGTTTCACATATGAAATTAAAAAGATGGACCAGACACTTCCCTCTATAGAAGGCCAAAAAACTTTCCAAAAGGCTACTACAGGCCAACCACCAAGCTTATTTAATATAAAGTGCATTAATACAATAGCTATAAAAGAACTCGCTAGAATAAATACCCACTTTATTTTGTTTAAGTCACACTTTATAAATATCTTAGCAGCAATCATACCAAGTATAAATTGATCCAACCTTCCAACAATAGTCCAATAAGAAACGTCTCTAATATTGGCTCCTAAAAGGAAAGCTATTATCTTAAAAATGATCATGATTAATAAAATCTGTAGTAATTTACCTGTTCCATGACGTTGGAAAATGGTCAGTAGAAAAGGAAAAATTAAATAAAACATAAATTCAACTGATATTGACCAAAACATAGCTGAAAAAGAACCTATATTTAAAGAACCAGGAAGAGACGAAAAAAGAAAAACACTTTGTAGCATACTTAAAAAGTTATAGTTTCCCTGGTATATATACGAACCGACTACAGTTAAAAAAATAAATAATGGAAATATTCTCAAAAACCTATTCCTTATAAAACTGCTATAACTTATCTCTCTGTTGAAAGCACCATAAGTGAAAATGAAACCACTCAACACCATGAATAAACCTACTGCAGTATGTCCTTCAATTATAACTGAATATAAAGGATTGCTTGTAAATACCCAATGATCTAACGGATTACCGTCACTATATACAATTTTACTGGTTAGAGCGCCCACCCCGTGATAAACAAGAATCAACATTGCGGCAAATGCACGAAGATGATCGACGGCAGGTAAATATTTTATGTTCTCACTTCTCATCTTATCCTCATTTCTCGAGCTATTACACCAAAAAAAGATCTGCCAATAAAGAACTGGCAGAGTCATACAGTCGATGCTTTTAAATGCTCCCATATGTGTTACTGCAAGTATAATTGGTTTTGGGTGATTCTGTAAACACATTATTTGTATGGTTCATGCTGTTCACCTCAATAAGTTATTCGGTGAACAGTATGGTATTACCTTCAACGCAAAACAATCTCCGCTGACAGTAAAGTTAGCAGAGATTGTGGTTTTCTAGACATTGTCCTTATTCTTTTTCTCTGCAATAAGTAAACCCAGCAGTGTATATCCCCTGTACAATGTTCCTAACAATAGAACACCCCCAGCAAAAGAAATGAGGATAAGTATCATGTTAAGTATAAATGGTATTAAATCAAAGGCCAAAATAACACCTCCCATAACGTAAAAGCACCCCACTGGCTTTAGCTAGTAGGGTGTCACCGATGCTTTCGGATTGCACAACGGTGCTTCCGTATGTGTTGTTATCAGTATAATTCGGTTGGGTGATTATGTAAATACTCAATCGTGGTTGTTAAACGCTATTTAGAATTTACTATAATGTGAACGGATCTTGAAATCTGTATAATCCTAAGGGACTATGCGAAAATAATTAATTACCCTTATAATTCCTTTCTCTGATATAATAGGTAGTGCTTTTTATCTATTTTCTCTGGAGGATTTACATGGACTTAATTAACGCCAGTAGAATCGCAGCTCCTATAAAGAACGGTTCCACCAAACCCTATTACATAATCGGCGAAGACGGAAATACTTATGCGGTGAAATTCAAAGAAAATCCCCAGGGTATTAAATCAATTATCAACGAATATATTTGCTCAGAACTGGCCAAAATTTTATTGTTACCTGTGCCTGAGCCAGCGCTTGTAAATGTTTCTCCAGACTTCCTTTCTATTTACGGAAAAACATTGGGGGATTTTATTGGCGAGGAAGTAACTCATGGCTTCCACTTTGGAACACAAAAGATAAAAAAGGCGTATGCCATTGAAACCGGGGCAATGATTGAATTAGCCACCAACATCAATGTAATATCAGAACTATTTATTTTTGATTTGTTTATTTGTAATAGCGACAGGGATAGTAACGGAGGGAATCTTCTTTTCGATGCAAAAGAGAAAAAAATTGTAATTCTTGATCATACACATGCTTTTGATCTTGGAACTATTTGGGACGCGCAACAATTAAGAATGCGAATTGGCATGCCTTTTCAACTTCTAAATCCAAATGGTTTTGTGTACAAGAAATTAATACCATATGTAGGGGGCTTTAATCCTTTTAAGAGCATACTTGACAAATTAAATGGAATGACACATGAGCAAATATGGCATATTATAGATAGTGTACCCGATGAATGGCTTCTTTCTTCAGAAGAGAAAATTGCCCTCAGGGATTATCTGTGTGATCGAAAAGATAGAATACACGAAACTTTGCCTTTATTAAAAGGTTGTATGCATAACTGGAAAGGAGGGATCTGAAATGTCTCACTTGTATAAATACTCTGTTATACGGTATGTACCAGATGAACTTCGAGAGGAGTTTATTAATATCGGAATGATTGTCCATTCTCCAGAACTTCAATATGTGGATATCAAATTCACTAAAAACTTTAGAAGAGTTACTGCTTTTGATGATGAAATTGATATTGATTTTCTCAAAATAGTTTTAGAGGGAATACGAGAAGGTTTAACAAGGAGTACAATTTCTGGTCTTTCCGCAGAAGAATTACTCGACATAAACTTTATTGAGAAAAAGACTTTTTACTACGCTAACCAAATACAATTTTCTCCGACAGTTGTATTTTCTTCGAATAATATAGAGCATGATTTTGAAGACCTTTTTAGAACATACGTATATTTCGATGCAAAGAAGAAAACAAGAATTACAGATATCGAAGTAAAAGTTTTAATGAACCGAATCTTAAAGAGCAAAGATGTATTCAAGAATATGGATAAAAATATAAAAGTGGATATCGGTCCTCAAGAGATAGAATTGGATTATGCTTATAAAACCAAAGACCGTGTCAAAGTAATTAAAACATTTTCTTTTGATTATACTACTAAAGGCAGTTCCCAAGCTCCAACCATTGCCAAGGAATGGATTTATAATTTCGAAAAAATAATAAACGGGAAAAAGTATGAGCTTTTTGGAGTTGATAAAGAAAACTTTGAGCTAATTACTTTTATCTACACAGGTAACTCTTCAAATAAAAATATAAAGACAGCGATAAAAATTTTAGACGAACTTACAAAAACAGTCGAGGGTAAAGAAGAAAATGAAATTATGTCTTTCGCTGACAGTATATCTAATGAGGTTAGTCCTATAAATGAATAATTTTTTTATACCCTGCCAGCCGAAGCCAGCAGGGTGTTTGCTTTATGATTTATTCCGTGGTGACAGGCGTTTGTTCGGATGTTGCTGGCGCAGGAATAGACTCAGGTTCAGACTGAACCTGACTTGGAGCAACTGGCGTTACCTCTGCCGTAGCCTGTGCTAAGAAATCATTAAGCTTTGCAGCCAGGTCCGATACAGCTTCTTTAGCTGCTACCTGTGCTGCCTCCTCGTTTGGCTGTGCTTCAGTAGCAAGTACCGCTTTTGTTTTGGCCTTATACTCCAGATATGCCTTCTCAATTGCTGCTTGCAACTCCGTAGGCGATACCACAATACCTTGTTCGGTCAATCGCAAGGATGCATACTGTAAAGCCTCTTGCATCTTACGAACCCCGCCAGCATCTTTAAACATAGTCTGAGCAAGCGCGAATGCCTCCCCTGCTACTTTATGGATTACCTCACGTTGTGTGGCTGTTGTACGTGCTTCTAGCCACACGTTAACCTTAGTCTTCAGTTTGTTCAGACCTCCTAAAACAAATGCTGTAAGCACACCCGCAGCGGCTGTGACAATGGTATTTACGTAAGGTTGTACAGTTTCGATGATTGTTTGCATGATTACTTTTCCCCTTTCGTTTTCAACGATGCGATTTTATTTTTTGAATCCCAGGACACTACTGCGCCGTAAGCTTCTGCAATTGGCTTGAGTTGCACATAAGCCGTATCCTCTACAAGTTGGACAGTTTGCAGCTTGGCTCTGTTTAAATACGCTTCCTTACGGGTGTTGTCCCAGTGATAAGATAAGCCCAAGGCATCTGCCAAAAACCGCAACGGTACATAAGTTCTGGAGCCATGTAGAAGTGCTCTCCCCACTTCTTTGCCATTGACGCGGAATATGCCGGGTGTAACGGATTCTGTCTCTTGTGCAGGGACAACAGCGCCGAATCGCTTACGCAACTCGTCCGTCGTTCCATCAAATTCGTTCAGGTCCACGCTCCCTTTTATCCCAGCTACCTTGCCGCTATCGCTGTACTGCCAAATATCCCAGCGTTTCCACGTCACTGTGTCGCTCGGGACGCGAGTATCACTGTACCGGGCTATCCATAGTGGGTAACCGCCTAAAGAGGCGTTAAAATTAGCTGCAAATGCATTGCCTGTATAGATAATGGGCTTGCGTCCTGTAAGTCGCTCCAACTCCAAAAGAAAGGCCAACGCTACAGCACTAATAAGCGTTTTAGATAGGTTGCCGGGATTGTTTTCGTAGTCCATTACAGGCGGCAAGTCCAGCGCTTTCGCACCGCCAACCTGGTCCAACACATCAGCAAAATGCTTCGCTTCTGCTTTTGCTGCGTCAACGTTGGTTGCATCTAGGAAATGGTATGCTCCCAGCAATACACCTGCTTCCTTGGCCCCTTTGGCATTTGTAATAAATGTCGGATCGACGTAACGTTGCCCCTGGCTGGCCTTGATGAAGGCAAATGAAATACCATCTGCCTTAACCGCCTTCCAATCAATCTTTCCTTGATAACGGGATACGTCTATTCCTTGGGCATTACCTTTTTTCCTTGCTTGCATCTTCCCTATCCCCTTCCTGACTTCCGCTTTTACTTTTTAGAACCTCAACCGCTTGTCGGATCACTGGTGGTATTGGCGCTCCAAGCCTGCCCCCGTTTTCCAGAATCGAAAGCAGCTCATTTGCCATATAAAAATAGGCGACCGCATCCCGGAATAGGTGCGAATCGCCTAAGACTCCATCAATTAGATGGGATACTGCTACCATTGCAAAAATAAATACCTTTCGAGCGATACCGATAAGACCAATCTTGCTTTTTAAACCTGGTCCGGTACCCTTCTTACCTTCTGCGCCAGCGGCAAATAATCCGGTCACATAATCAATAATGACCAGAGCAAGTAACACCCCCAATACTCCCGACCACCCACCGTAAAAATACGTCACAGCGCTACTTCCTAAAGCAGTGCTGAACTTAAAAACCTCCCACTTATCCACCTTGCTTCCCCCGTCTCTCCGTTCAGGAAACTTTTCCTGAGCTATCATCGTCTACTATCTGTTCCTTTTCTTCTTGGGCCTGTATCTCTGCTAATGCATCTCCTATTGCTATATCCAATCCTTTAATTATTTCTTTCCGGCGCGCTGGTTGCGTAGCAATGACAGCAGAAATGACCTCAGTCAATTCTTCAACTGGCCTTGTTAGATCCATTTGTATATCCAATGCGGATTTTATTTTTGCCACGGGTTTCATCACCTCCCTTAGATACAAAAAAAGACATTTTTAGTTTGCAGATGCCTTTAATTGCTCCTTATTATAAATTTTCAAAAGCCATTCACGACCTAACTGAGTAAATCTACGGTGATAGATCACTTTTCCGTTATCAAGAACTTCTTGTTTGATTTCAACATAGCCACAATCTGCATATCGGCTATAAAGCAGCCAAGTGTCATTTTGTCTGAATTGAATCTTACGACTCCCTAAATCATTATTCAGAGCAATTGCCGACTTGAATCCAAGTTCCTTTGCAATCTCCGTAGCAGTATAGGTCTTGTTAACGTGCATCAGAATTGCATTTGTTCTTTCAGCCTCTACTCTGGCAGTGCGCTCCTCTTTGAGTTTAGTCAAGAGTTCAATTCCGAAGTCAGGATTGTTTAGTATTTTATCCATTACGTCATCTGTTGCATAAACACCATGTTTTTGGATCGAAGGAAGAATATCTTCATATAACCAATCTTGAAACGTTTCAGCCTTGGATTGACCAGATTGTCCAAGTACACGATTCAAAGCAAAGCTTGTTATAAAAGCCTCTCCTGCATTATTCATTTTTCGGACATTCCGATTCAGAATGTCCGAATTCTTTACTCGATATATATGAGATTCTTTGCAGAATTTCAATACATTATTAGTCGCTTTCTCTCCTTGGTACTCCAGAATTGAAGCAACATCTTTTGCACTTATTAAAAAATCACCTTTGAAATCAATTCCTACGTCCTCCCTTGTCAGTATTGTCACTTCATGCTGATTTTCAAAAACAGCTAAACCATTATTCATCACTTTTCACTCCTATATTTTATTTTGAGACACAAAATAAGCCCCTGAGTTATCAGAGACTTTCATACTTATATCTTAAATTGGTTCTAGTGCTATAACGCTGCGGATTTTAAGAGAAACATAGTTCTATTTATCCCCAATAAACGCCAATCCAAAATCACTACAGATATTAGAGTTACAGAACAATTTATGGTAATATCAAACTATCAGCTGAAATTTATTAAAGGAAACAACAAAATGACTAAAAGTAAACTTATTCTCTTTATATTGTTTTTTTACATAGGCTGGACAATTAAGGAACTAACATTCCATCCAAAAATATCTGATTTGAATCTTTATTTGATATCATTCTTAATAAAACTGATTTTTTGGATCGGGCTGGTAGTCATTTATTTCGTATATATCGATCGAGTAAGGTTGCAACAAATCATTGACTACATAAAATTAAAACAAAATATTATCAAGGGAGTATTTACTGGCGGAATTATTGGATTATTATTGGTAGTAATCGAGGTTACTATCTTTAATGGTTTTAGATTTGACATAGGAATCAGATGGATCATTACACCGTTAACGGCATTTTCTGAAGAAGTGGTGTTCCGGGGATTCGTTATGAATAAACTAAGAGACCATCGGGTAAAAGGATATAACTTTATACAAGCCATACTTTTTATGGGGGTACACTTTCCAATAGGTATTATTTCAGGATATTCACTTCTTAACTATGTGACCATATTTCTCGTAGGATACATTCTTGGATTTATATATAAAAAGACTTCTTCGATATGGGCTCCAACGATTGCACATAGTGTCTACAATATTCTTATTTATTTAAGGCAGTGAATTTACCTATTCCTTTTAAGGTGGCAATCATTATTGCACTATCGGAGAATGAGAACTCAATTGAAAAGGGTGGATAAGAATGTGGAGAGATGCCCAACATGCTTGGAACCCAAACCAAAAGGAAATTAGAATATGGGCATACAGCGATATGAAAATACCGGACCAGGATTGGGAACTAGCTGTGAATAGCTTTGAAAACATACCCATGATATGCAACTTTGTCGATGACGAAAAATGCAAACACATTCCTTTTTTTCTAAGTAGTCTTTATGTTTTCACTGGTGATGTTGTTGAATCTGGAGAAGAGGAAGGTATAAAAGAATTATCCGTACTATTAGAAAAGGTGAGCACCTTCGCTAAGACTGAGGAGCTTAATGTCTGGATTGAACGCTCAAAACACCTTATACAACATCCAAGGGATTATAATTATGATTATTGGGGCTTGGGATCTAAGTATGTGTATAAATAAGAGTAAAGACCTCTCCAGAACGGAAAGGTCTTTCTATATATCTCTGTTGTATTTTATTTAATACCTTGGTAATACTGATTTTATTTCAATGCCGCTATAGCTTTATCTATTTCTTCTAGTTCAGTCTTATATTTAGCTATAGCGCTCTCAATACTGTCTAATTCCTTCTTTGTTTTAGCCACATTCGATTCTCTAATGGCTAATGTTGATGAACTTACTGATGTTTTCGATAATTTATCAGCAATCTCAAGTTCATGATTTAGTTTTTCTTTACTGCTTTCAGATTCTGATATATATTTTTCTAAATCAGATTTCCTTTGTTCCAACTTCACTATGCTCCAACCCGCATACTGTTCTTCTTTTTTTATCAACCCATCAGTTTCTGACAAAGAAGTTGTTTTTGTATCAGCAGATGAATCTGTATTTATTTGAATTGTTTTTCCGTCCAATTTTAGATTCGCCCCTAATGAGTCGGTTACAGCTCGTAAAGGTACATGTGCCTTTCCGTCTACCACAATGGCACTTTCGGAAAGAGAATTTCCATTCACCTTGACTGAATATTCCCCCGCTACCTTTTCACCGACTAAAGATTTGATTTGATCCGCGAATGCACTACCAGCCGTAGCAACAACTGCTCCGATCAACACACCACTAAGTAAATAAGACCATTTTTTCATTATCCGTTCCTCCTACATAGTATATTTGTCCTAATATTACCATCGGTAGGAGGTGCAGTAAACATTATGTTGTCGAACTAGTACCAGCAGGAATTTTAACAGTCGCAACTGTCCTTGTTCGACTAAACAGTTTCAAATTTCTTGATGATGGATCAAATGTAGCGTTCACAATCACATCATCGTACATATCACCTCTCAATGAAGCAGCATCGTTCCTCAATTCTCTAATTGTATCCCCGAGATTTTCAATATTTTCAACTCCAAGCTTAAGCCCGCTTACAGTAGCGTCAGTAAAATTAATCTCATTCTGAAAATAAACCATATCATCAGTAGACTTAATATATACCCCTCCCATATTGCCTACATGAAATCCATCTGAATCTCCAAAAATACTCCCTCTAGGCGAACCATTGTCCATAAATAGCAAGGCCGCTCCATTGGCGTATTGACCTAAAGAAATAGCCTCACCGCCAGATGAATTATAAGCGGTCAATCCATTAGAGTTTATTTCAATCCTGCGGCCCTCTTTAGCCGTTCTAAACAAAGCCCCTGTAATAATACCGCCTTCTATTTCATTGCCGATCAGTTTACTCCCTCGTATTGTACTTGCATTAACTGTACTAGCTCTAATATCTGAAGCATTCATTTCTGAGTTGTCAATTTGGCCCGTAAGCTTGATTGACCTGGCAACAACATTCCCCTGCATATCTACTTTGAACGATGCAATAGTATAGTCATCGTTTCCGGCACTAATTCCGTCGGTATTGATTTTGGTTACGTTATTACCACTACCAATAACCAAAGAAACGAAGCTACCAAGTTGTCCAATAATCTGTTCTGCCAATACTCCGCGAGCAGTTATAGCAGCACGTATCGTTTTCCATCCATCCGTCGATATACCTATCCCCTTTGAGGTAAGACGAACTTGCTCCAATGGATTCGTTTTTTCTTGAGCCAAGATACCGCCTTCTGGTGGATAAATCAATTCCGTTTTACTGTTATTGATATCAATGACAGCTTGTTTGGCATAGGCTTCAAAAACTTCTGTTCGGATCTTTCCGTTACTAAATGAGTTGTTAACAATGTTCTTGCTTCTCTCCAAGTCACTGATAATATCAGCATAGTCACGTAAATTGACATTGGAAATAGTGGGTTCAGAGTGCTTGTCACGGCTATATGGATACTCTGTAAGCTCCGTGATTCGAGCTTTGAGTTTGTTCATGTCCATCGCCGGATCAATACACATTACCGTGTCACCTAAATGTGGTTCTGGCTCTGTATTGTCAATTTTATATAGGTCAGCCGTAGACACAGTAACCTCTAGCGTTACATTCTCTTGCTCTCTGAGAGCCTTGCGAGTAGCTTTAAGCAGCTCCTCAGGTTCTTCAATATCCTGCTCTATGATTTCCCCATCGTAAAAAGGAACCGAATCGCTGGTCCAATATTGAGCATAAGGAGAAATTAAATAGTTAACTGCCAGCTTTCCGTTTACAATCGTTCCCGGCACACTGGAAAGCAAACTCCGCTCCTCGTCCGTCAGTTTAGATGCATCCATTCCAATAAAGGTTCGTCCATCCTTCATTTGCGAAAACATGCGGGTTACAAGAGATTCACCCTTGTCTTTGAAGGAGCTAGAAACGATATTCTTTTTGAGTCTATATTGTAGTCCATTATCAGACCCAATCTTTTTTCTCAGATTGATTACAAAGTTATCCGGCTCGACTTCACATTCATACATTTGCACGATCTTATTGAGAGCTTCCAAGCACGTCCCACGCCCGAAGTCTTTGACATCATGCAAATCGAATGTGTCGTGGATAACGAATTTGAATCTCCCACCTGTTGCAGCTGTAATCAGGTCTGTAAGCTGGTTGATATGGATACCATAGGCTTCAGCGATGTAAGATGCATACGGAAACTTGTAGTCATTTAGTTTGAACATTACGTGATTGCAATAGATATTTGCAGTGAGCTTTCGACCTTCCCGTGATCGGCTACGAGACTGAATGACATAAAATTGGCCACGCTCATCCCGAACGTGGCCTTTGATAGCTATCTTTTCCCTATAGTCTTCGCTTGTCATTGGGACCATAAAGGTTAACTCATAGTCGCTGTTGATCCTGCGCCGCCGCTGAATATCATAAGAGTCCACCAGCGTACCAACGCGCCGCATATTTTTATCAAACACTTGCATAGTTGGAGTAGGCATAATCCACCTCACTTAATATAAGAATTTATCTCGGTGTGTAATACGGAACAAAACCGTCCGGCCTGTCTCTGGGTCTGTCCAGGTCAGGTTGTTGTTTCCGAGATTCAGATCGAAAAAGTCTCCGTCATACAGATGGGAAACATTCTGACCATTTCTCGTTATTTTGAATTTTCCTGAATCAATGACAATTACCTCTCCTGGTCTGAACACATCTGTGAACTCGATGTAGTCGGTATGGAATTTTGACAGTTCCGTCGATATCCTTCCTTCCCCAGACATGGGTACTGCTTGCATCATAATTTCTCGAACGTATTCTGCGTTAGTTATGCGTCCCTCGCCAGACATAGGAACGGCTTCCAAGGCATATTCACGGACAAAATCAGCCTGCGCCTGACCTTCACCGGACAACTCCGCAGCGGCAGTCATATCCAAAACAAATTCCAAAATGTATTCCGTTACGGTACCAGGTTCGTCCACATTAAACGACATAAGATTGAACGCATTATCGTTTTCTGCTCCAGCTGTCTCCACCTTCCGTGAATACATTTGTCCTGAACCAGAAAGAGATGCAGAAAGGTCAATAATATTCCCTTCTACATCTCCTGTATTAAAACCAAGGCTATTAAATCCACCATTAAACATAGCGTCCTCCTAACTTGCTCAGGAAACTTTTCCTACGCAAAGTCCAAGCCTGTAATGGTCTTGTATTCCTCCGGTGTGATTTCACCAAACCGATTGGTTTCCGTCTTCACGGCACCTTTGAGTTGTTCCGCAGTCACCCAACGTTGATTAAATGCAAGCGTCCAAAATCTCATGATCCACTCTCTCCCTTCAATGAAATAATTTCCAACCGCGCCGCTGCCAACTCCGAGCCCATATTGCTGAGTAATTCCTGCTGATGCATCGACTGGAGTTTAATTTGTGCAAGCTCCTGCCCAAGAAGTTCCGCGCTGGTCGGTTGTGTAGAAGCCCCTTTTATAACCATTCCGCCATCCGGTGCAACTTCAATCTCCCGTTCCTCTATCTTTGCACCATCAGGCATCGGGTTCATTACTCGATCCTCATATACAGCCTCTTTCATGATATTGCCCTCTTCGTCGTATTCGGCGGGCGAAACCAAAAAAGGCCGAACCTGTTCATCCCACGGACCGATGTTAATTACCTGGCCGTCAAATACCACTACATCTTTAATCATGACTAAATCGCCCTCCATCCTACGTTACCTCCCCCACCTGACTCTTTAATGTATAGGGTCGTTCCTGCTCCACCATTCCGGTTCCGATAAAGCGCGCCTAACGGAGCGGCTATAGAACCTTCCGGACTCCCTGATCCCATGTACATGATAGCCGTACTCACTCTCAGAGCGTCCATGCTTATCTGATATCCCTTTGCATATAGGAGTATATCTCCATCTGCATATTCATTGGTTATGGCAAAAATGTTACTACTACCGTCACTGAATCCTAGGTATCCTTTTCGCCCCACCGCTTCGCCTCTTGGATGGAATTCCTGATATATATGGTCAATTCCGACTAACTTTAATGCTGGAGCATTTCCGTTTATCGTAATAGCATTCACATTACCGCCTGATGTTGTAAACACCTGTTTCCATGCAGTCCATGTACCGGATTCTGTCCTTGCTCTGAAAAAGAATTGTATTCCAAGAACAGTTATAAGTGTTTGAGTAATATAACCAGCAGGCTCTGCTTGTACAGTTAATATCCCGTATGACGATGATGTATTTGGCATGTTGATATAATTTGACGCATCTGTAAGCCTATAAAGGCCTGTAGCAACCAAATTATTAAGATCCGTACCAGATGCTGGAAGAGGATATGGATGTAACCCGCTATTAGCTAAATCGTAAGCCGATTTTACCGCTGAGGACGAAGCGATGGATGTAGGACTTGTACTACCTGTCGATGTGCTAATAGGCAATTGAGTAGCAGGGACTTTTGAATCTGATCCCAATGTAGCAACACCGTTTGCAGCGCCTTTTTGCGAAGCTGGTAAAGCTGCTGTAGCCGTTGCAGAAACAGCGTCTACCTTCCCTTCAAGTTCTTCAATATTAGCTTGTACAGCTTTAAAATCTGCTGCAGTAAAATTACGAGCAACCCGTGTACCAACAGGCCATGCCCTCGCTGCGCCCTCAAATCCACGCACACAGCCTTTCAACACATTTTCTTCGATGGATGTATACGTAATTGTTTCGGCTACATCCCCGTTGCCCAGAACGACTATCCCCTCTCCCTGAAGCAGCACGGACGCGTTAGCCACGGTAATTTCCGTTTGCGTGTCCGTTATCAGCTCTGAAAGCTCCGTCTTCGGTGAATTTACTACTGGTGGGTACATTTTTTCCATGCTTAACACCTACCCTTCATCTACTTTAATTTGCCCCGCCATGAAACGAAGCGTGTCATTCGTCTGCACTGTGCGCGGTGTTTTGACTGCGCCATGATATACAAGATTGCCCCCGGTTGCCGCTGTGCGGATGCCGATATGAGTTACCAGACCCCAATCTGCTCCAGCGATAGGAAAAGAGACATCCCCCACGCTGGACGTAACAGCCCTACGATCCGCTATAACTGGTTCAGAGAACGTCACAGCACGGCGCGTATAGCCCCCACCGCTTACCTCCTGCCCTGTATCCGCATCGGTTGGACTACTGGTGTATAGGGCAATGTAAAGCGTTTGAGGAGAAGCAAAGTTAATCCCACGCAAGGCCGCATTAATACAGGCTGTTTTCCACCAGTTCGACTTACTTAGTAATATGTCTCCCAATATAAAGACCTCCTATTCTACTTGATATTCATTTGCAATACGGAAATTCCGTATGTCGTTATTACCGATGTTGGTCAGGACAATAACAGGACTTGCCCTTTCGTCGCCAACTGATGTAACTGAAACGGTCTGCAGCGACTGCGTAATGATAATCTCTCTAATGTTCTCTTCACTCTCAGGAAACGGATGCTCACTCATTTTGATTGGTATAGTCAGTTCCCCGTCCCAAAGTATCTTTTCTATATCCAACGTGCCAGCGTATCGTCCTATATACCGTCTTCCTGGAAAATCAGAAAATGTGTATACGATATCCCCTTTTTTGGCATTAAAAAGAGCCGCCACTTGGGCGACTCTCCTATGGTAATCAAGGGTTGTATCATTAGCCATTAGGACGCATTCGAGATTGATTGTCCGGCTCCGTAAGTACTGCCAAAATCCAGTTCTCCATCCCTTTCAGCAATTTCAAGACTGTGGTCCTTTGTCGGTGGCAAAACGGGTATGTTATGCTTTTTAAGCCCTAACCCAATGGAACTAAACGACTTACCGTCAGCAGTAGCCTCAATCATTTAGGATTTACCTCCCCTTGCTTGCAACCTCCGCACCAGGTTATCTCGTTCGGTCCAAAATACCTTTGCTGCGGATTCGTCTTCAATATAAGTATCGCCTGATTTTATTACGAACTGGTTGCTGATTTGCTGCGGATTTGAACCGCCCGAAGCCATTGGCATGGAGAAGTCTGGCATGGAGAAATTAAGCGCTGGCATTTTGAAATTGATAATTTTGAACAGGTTGCTCTGCTGTTGATCATTCAGGTACATTTCTCCTGCGCGAGCAATGACCGAAACTTCCGCCCCCCTATCCCCTTGAACGACACCGCCTGAATGGAATTTTTGAAGCTTTCCTGTGTCTTTTTTGATGCCATACTTATTCCGCAGAGCGGCATTTTCCTCGTGCAGTTTGGCCTTCTCAGCAGCGCCTGCCGAATACCATTTATCAATATTAGAATTGTATCGCGCCAAATCGCTGTCCTTTTCTGATATTGAGGAACCTGTATCCAAGGATGCAGACAATGAGGTGGCATTGATTTCAGCCATTTTCATTTGATAGTCTAAGATGAATTGATCCAACTGACGCAATATTTCTGCGTTTTTCTCAGATTCCTTTGAAATCTGAGTGTTTTTCAGGTCTTCAGCTCTAGATTCAACTCCATCTGAATACTCATCATATTTTTCGGCTAGCTGATCATAATGCTGTTTTTCAGCTTCAATCTGGTCATTGTAATCCTTTTTCCGCTCAGTCTTCTCGTCTTGGAGTTTCTTCTTCTGATCCTCCAATCCACGCTTAGCAAGGGTCCGGTTATGTTCCCGCTGCATATCTTCAATATCTTTTTCAGTCTGCTTCCGTTCGGCAATACCTTCGGGACCGACAGCAGATTGTAGCAGGGCAAGGCGCGCTTGTTTCTCCGCCATTGCACGTTCATAATCCTCGTCTTCATTAGCTGTCTGCATTTTGGCAAGCAAGTCATCTATGGCCTTAATTTTAGCGTCCTGAGCCTCAATAAAAGCATCCCGTTCCGCCTCAATCCGCTTTACTTCTTCATCCCGACTCTTTTCAAGCGCTTCCTTTTCTTTCTTGGCAGCTTCAGAAGCAGCCTTCTTCTGGTCCTCCAATAGTTGTTTCTTCAAATCATGGATCTGTACATCAATTTCCATCCGTTGTTCTGATCCTTCTTTATAAAGAGCCTGCATTTTTGACCATAAATTGAGCTGATCGGAAACAGATACAGCTTCCATACTCTTTTGGTAATTGATTCGTTTTTGGAAGTCGGACAGGAACTCATCTTCCAGAGCTTTACGTTTCTCATAAATCTTCTGCTGCAACTCAAAGCTTTGTTCGGCGGTACGATCTTTTGCCTTACTCATGCGCATATAAGCGTCATATTCCATTTTGAGGATAGCAATCTGGCTTTGCCCTGCCATCTCCATTTTTGAAGTCTCTTTATCAATCCATTTCTCCGAGTTTTGGTATAGAAGCTCGTTATACTTCACAGTCAGATCATAAATTTACTTTTGGATTTCACGCCTATTTGCTGTTAGCAAGTAAGATTTAGATTGTTCCTTCTTGTAGAAATCCAGGCTGGTTTTAACCATCTCAATTTCTTGTTTATTGGCCTGCCGCATGCGCTCGGTTCTTCGCTCAAGATTCTCAACGTCTTCCTGAAATCTGGAATCATTCAGTTTCTGAACATCACGGCTCCATTGCTTCATTGCATCCTTATCTTCGATAAGATATTGCTTATGTCGCTGTCCCAAGCGTTTATATCCGGCTATTTGTTGAACTATAGACCATTCATTTCGCTCAGCGATGTATTTGAAGTTGTCCATATCATCGCTGTAAGAATCCTTACGTGCTTCGGCGGCTTCTTTGGATGCTTTTTCCGCTGCCTTCTCTGCATCACTTTTTCCTTTTTTCTTATCCTTCTTACCCGATGAATCACTCACACCAAATCTACGATCTTTATAGAGATTGGTTAAAACATTGATCCGATGATCATAAGCTTTATTATCCTTTTCATACTCACTATATATGTCTTCAAGCTCTTTCATGTTTTGTTTTTCTTGATTCAGTTGATTCTGAAACGGAGCATTCATGAAAGATTTAACTCCGGTCATATTGTTCAATTCTTTTTGTCTTGTCTCTACTTCCAATGAACTTTTCGCCATTACTCCATTGAATAGCGCTGCTTTGAGCTGCGCTAAATTTTTAATAGCTTCAGCTTCAATGTGATATGCTTCTAAGCGTTTATCAGCTTCAACTTTTGTGTTAAATGTGGAAGCCCTCTCTGATTCAAGATCAGTTCTCGCCTTTGTTATCTTTTTTTGCCTTAATTCTTCAATGGCATCCTTCTCGAATGCCCATCCATCTGCCGTTTTATATATTTGTGCAGCTAACTCTGGATATTTTAATATTAAATCCGTTGCAGCAGCAGCGTTCATGGACTGCCCTTTTGTAAGATCATTCAAAACGCCAGTCAGTTCACCGACAAGAGTGCTGTTACCTTGTATCTGTTCTCTTAAATCAGCAAGAGCTTCTTCTTGAGCTTTAGCACTTTCGGCTGCTGTCCCTGCTTTACCAGCAAATTGATCAGTTTCTACAGCTGCCTGTCCTAGTGAAACTCCTACTTCCGCTAAAGCCAGTGTAAGCTTATTGTTTTCTTGCTCTAACGATTTGATTTTTTCTTCAAGACTTGCTGCATCTTCCTTGAATTCTCCTACACCAGCCCAATTCACAAGATCATTATTGATGACTCTCTTCACTCGTTCTAGTTCTTTGGTGGCTTCTGTGATCTCATTTATTTTTTGCTTTTGTTATTTCGATTAATTGCGATTGTTGATCTTTCAATACATTTTTTCGGGCTTCATTTTGCTTCTCAATGAGTTTATTCAAAGCAGCAACTTGCACTTGTACAGCCTCATCCGTATAACCAGCAGCTTCAAGTTGCTTGGCCCCTTCTTTTCCAAGAGTAATAACCAACGCCTTAGAAATCTCTTCAAGCTGTTTTTTTACCTGTGTTTCCTTCTCTGCTGAAATGCTCCCCATCTTCATTGATTGTTCAAGTGAGCGATGAGCATTTGCAAGTTTAGGCAACAATTCAATCTGTCTTTGATATTGGCTAACCATTTGCTGCGATGCCGAGTCCTCATCCTTTAAGTTTTGAATCCGATCCCTCGCAGCTTCTTCTTCTTTACCACTATTCATCGCTACGAGCGCTATTGCACCAACAAGTAAGCTCAATCCTGCTGTAGCGGCTGCTGTTGTGACGGTTGCCGTTGCCTGAGCGACAGACAATGATTTCGTAGCAACTGTAGCCCCCTCGGTTGCCAGCGTTAAAGCTCCTTGTGCTACTGTAGCTCCTTCTGTAGCCGCTACCCTCTGAACCGTTGAAAGAGTTGCTCCTTGTGAGGAAACGATATTAACATTATTTGCTACCGTATTAGCTCCAATAGCAACGGTTTCCGCCGCCTTAGCTGTGGTTAACACTTTCACAGCCGCGATTACATTCATGATCGGCCCACTTAATGCTTTATAAGCAAGCAACAATCCACCGATTGCCGCCGTTCCCTCAAACACGCCTGAAGGGACTTTTGTGAGTCCAATAAGTAATTGGTCAATCGCATCTAATACATCCTTGATTGTTCTTCTCAAACCATCGTCGCCTGCATTGTTAAAGATCTCAAGTAAAGAAGCCTTGGTTTGAGCCGCTTTACGCTGAATGGTATCCATCTGAACTTTGAGGTACTCCATTGTGGAACCCGTAGATCCGATGGATGCTGCTGTACCAAGCAAAATATCCCCGGCATTTAGGGAAGCAGCTAATTTAGCGTATTGATATACACCACGCGAGATATCGGCATAAGACTTTGTGAGGTCATAATTCTTATCAATGACTTTCGTCGATAAGTCTAGCAAGATATCTTCTGCCCGTCTCCACTGTTCCTGCCCGTTGACGACTTCCTTGGTTGCAACACCCAAGCGTTCAATTTCCCCAACTGCTTTGTCGGTACGAATTGTACCCAAGACTGTCTTCCACATGTTCCCCAAGTTTTCCCCGCTAAGAGCCGTGTTACGAACACCTGCTGAGATCAAGCCGTTCATAAAGTCGAAGCTTACGCCTGTTTCTGCTGCAATCTTACCTGTACGCTCGAAGGCTGCTCCCAAGTCTTTAGCTGGTGCCATCGTATCATGGGCAACCTTGGACCAAGAATCCAGAACGCGCCCACCCAGCATCATAGCGTCATTACTGTCCTTGATTTGCACGCCATACTGAGCAAATGTAGACTCCATTGATTTTGTCGCATCTTCCAAGGATACAAGGTCAACGGTACTGAGCATTGTTGACTTACGTACCATCTCCTGAACAACACCTGCATCCTTATACATCCGGCCCCAAAGACGTGCTGATTCGGTAACATCCATGATTTCCGAGCCAAGATCATGAGCCGTTCGAATAAATTTGGTTGTTTGGTCATGAAGCTTTTCGGTATTCATAACCATTTCTTTAGTGCCTTCGTTATATTCTAAAAAGTAATGTTCGTTTGTTTGGATATAACCCGCCATGTTGGATTCTATCCCAACCAATCCTTCTTTAAGTGCTTCCTGCACTTTGTGCATGGCTGCATACATTGTGTTGAATACAAGCGCATGTGTAGCCATGTCTCCTACTCGGCTCATCCAATTAGGAGTTGTATTAAAGGTCTGCTTCATTTGGGTTTCAGTTTGGCTTAATGAACGCCGAATCTTCTGCTCCTCTTGAAGCACCTTCTCACGAACTTGTGCCTCTTTCTGTTCTCTGGCGCGCAGAGCGCTCAGCCAGAACTTCTCATAATCTTGTGCGTTTTTCCTCGCCTGCTGCGCTTCCTTATCAGCCATTTGTTGCAATTTCATTCGGATAGCCTGTTCTTGCATTAAGACACGTTCGCGGGTCTTTTCGTCCGAACCAGCCCCTACAGATTTAGAGTCCTTTTGTCCTGTAGAGACTGCTTTATTTTGCAAAGATTCCATCCGCTTCAGGTGTTCCCGTTCCTGCTGCTCTATCGCGTCTTCACGCTTTTTGACAATGGCCTGCTGCGCCCTTAGCTTCTCATCCGTGATTTTATTCGCCTGATCCAACTGATTTTTCCGGGCCGTATTCAATTCAGCCTGTGCAGTACGCTGCTTAACAAGAGCTTCGGATTCAGCAAGGATCTTTTTCCGTCTGTCCTCTGCACTCAAAGCAAACTTATCCGCACTACTGGCTAAGGATTTAAAATTCTTCTCACTTAGCCCCAGTTCAGAATTTAAAACCTTAAAGGATTCAGCATTCGCCCTTGCTCCGTTGTCTATTACTTTGAAAGCAGGTAGTATCTTGGTGGTATCCAAGCTTATACGCGCACCTACTACATCTTTACTTAAATCTGCCACTACGCTCACCTCTCATAGGGTTCAGGAAACTTTTCCTGCCCTGAATACAGAAAAAGAGGCATCCTGCATGATTGCGGATGCCTCTTAGTTTTACTTAGCGAAGAAACCAAGATCAGATAACGTCTTGACCTTCTTCGGTTTTTTGTTCTCCACATTGCCACCGTGAAGAATGATTTCAAATTCCCGGTTTCTGTTCTTTGCTTTCATTAAAGCTCTGATCTTCGGAATAGTCATATTAGGCCATTCTGAATCAGAAATACCATTACTCACGCATAAAGCCCAAAGTTCTAACCAGTCCGTTTCACGATCATCCTCAGCAGGATTAGACTCCTCTTGCTCATCTTCCTTATCTGACTCTTCATCTGGAGGAAACGACTCAGAATAGAAATCGGTCTAACAAATCATCCAGTACTGCAATACCGTCCTGGTCAATCAGGTCGTACTCTTTTTCCGTTATTTCCTCAACCAGCACGAGATTAAACACCTTTTTGTACATTTCCTCCACTTTAGGCCAGTCAACTGCTTCTCGGTCTTCAGTAGCCTCCCATTTTTTTCGGCCTATCGAAAAGGAAAACTTGTGTACTACACCGTCCATCTCCTCACGAACCTGACGGATCAATGCAATGGTCCCGATCTTCACATGCTTTTTGATACCCTCTGCTAACCGAATTTCTGAACCTATATTAAGCGTTTTATCCAATTGTTTGTCTGTCATTTAAATTTCCTCCTCAATGTATGTAACCCCCTATCGTTAAGGTAGGGGGTTGAATTAGTAATTGATTAGATACCGAAAATGATTTCTACAGCAAAGCCATTCGGGTTTTCAGGCGTGATATCCGGTTCCATAATCTCCAGCGCCAATGTATTGGTGGTTGGCTTTTTGCGCTCTTGGGACACGTCCAAAGTCCCGCCCCCGAGAGCCTTCCAAATAGTGAGCTGGCAAGGGACTTCTTTGCCGTTCCTATCATCGGTTAATGAAAAGCGATGTACCAGTTTAAATGGTTTCGGACGGCGTTTACCGCTTAAGCTACTTCTTGTAGCATTCTCCTTTGACCATTTGAACGTAACGGTTATTAACTTCCCTTCATTTGCAACATCAGATGTAATTTTTCCATCAGCTGTAATTACGTACTGTTCTGCTGTTGGAGTGGAAGCAACACGAGTCAGTTCAGTAAGTTCTCCTGTGTCAGTGTCTTTTAAGTAAACGCGGTCACTCTTATCAACAAAGGTTCCATTATACTTCGTGGGTGCTTTTAATTTATAGCCATCAGTAGCATTCAAAAATCCTTGCTCTACTTCATCGAATTGCACCGTGCCTTTTTCTGATTCAGCCCCTTGAGACAATTCAGCCAAAATATCAGAGTAACGAGGAACCTCCATAGAGGCCTTATCCCCTAAATCCTTAGCAGTATAGTGGAATGCATATCCACTATCGCCGCCCATTACTTTGTCCCAATCAAACTGCAATTGCAAAGTTACTTTAGTGATTTTATCATCAAGAAACTTAAGCCTTCCGCCTTCTTCATAAACCTGCGCTGACCCCACGCCATCAAATACTAAAGGTTGCATATAGTTTCATCCTCCTTATGTGTGAACATAAAAAAACTGGTCAGCTTATTTGACCAGTTCCCATAAACGCTTATCAATTTCTGAAATTCGACTGTACTCTTTGGTTAGCTTGTAACCCTGTTTTGGATTCCAGACACCCATAATACCCAATCCTTTAGCAAGCGTGATTTTTTCAGCAATCAGCGTATCCCACTCGGTAGGTTCTGGTTTAGGAGGATTAGGTTGAGTCCAATTCAATTCGGCTTCATAAGTTGTACCAGCAAGAGTGACAACATTAAATTTGTACTTCTTGGTTGCATTTGCTTCGCTAAACCATAGAGTTTCCTGATCATCCGGTTCAATTTTAACCCCATCTTTTTCAATACTGGATATGTTGGTTTTAGCCAAAGAAACTCGCTTTTGTGTTGAATCCAGCAGCTCATATTCAACGTGGTTAATTCCATTATGATCACCGGATCTCCCCGTTGCTTTCCATACTGCTGCTTCTGCCATTTAAGTTCACCTCAATTCATTCTTAAGTAATCTACATCGAAAATTGCTTTATATCCTTTCGCACCTTGTATTCCAGTAGCAAAGTCTGCATCATAGGTCAGAACACACAGATATGAAGCGAAGCCCTGAGCAGTCAGTCTTCTGTCATGCAGAATCTTGAATGAACGTTCAAACAGCAGCTTCGCTTCATAGGCTGTTTTGCCGTAGAAATCAATGCAGAACTTACCCTCGAACACCAGTGGATTAGCGGCATATCGTCCCGGCATAACGTACTGACAGATATGTGGAACTGTATCCTTAGAAACCGTTATCTCAGGCTCCATGCCTTTCGTAAATCGTTTCACGACCTCAGCAGATGGTGATGAAGGAGTAAGCTTCAGCATGCTCATAAGTTCCGAATCTGCTTTTAAAGCATTCTGAACAGCATCAATAAGTTGTAGGCTCACTCCTTTACCTCCTTGAAGTATCTGTGATACGGAAACTCAGTTACTACACGGCTAATGCCATCCAGAATACGTTTCCGGTTAGACTGAATTGCAATACGCAAAAAGTATGTTGGCGGTGTGGCCCTGAATGAAGGATCAATATCACCGCGCTCCGCAAGCTCCTCCAAGTCTACTCCAGCATAGCCCCCACCTGATTCCTTCATGGTCCCGTCAATTGCCCGGTACTTTCCACGGGAACGACCTACAATAACACGATCACCTTTGGACCTCAGTCGGTTCCACGCTTCACTGTTCATGTAGGTTATTAAACCGGGATTTTGACTGCTGTCTGCCATCTTGGAGCCTTTACCGAATTGTTCAAGCCACGCCTGCCAGTAATCAGCGGTGATGTCGCCTGAAATCATTTGATTAGCCAAAACAAACATATGCATCTCCAAATGATCCCGTACTGCTGGATAATACCGAATACCGCTTTTAGCTGTCAGCATGACCAGTTTCGTTAGTCCGGTAATTTCAACAGCTAATTTATTCTCCAGATCCTTTGCTGCCCGCGCTGCATCATATCCCGTGATCATCGGCGGTCCTCCGAAAGCTGAACATGCAGCAAATTAGGATACTTGATCTTATCTACCACATCTACCTGGTATGTCTTCCCGCCCATTACAATCCGGTCAGGCGCGGATAGACTTGAGTCTTGAGGGTCTCTTACATCGACTGTCGTCTGTAACTGCAAGGTAAACACAGTACTCGGCAGCAAGCCCGGCTCCTGTTGTCGCAATTGTGCTGTGACATACTGTGCGAAGCAGACAACATCAGCAGCAACAGACACAAATTCAGGATCACCTATAGGGTTATCGTTGGCATCATAAGCTTGCTGGTATCTCTGAACCTCGATTAAAGCGTTCGTTTTAATCAGAGAACAGTACTTGTTCTTCTCAGTTGTTGTACGTAGAGTCTGTACCAAATACGACGATTCGTTCTGAACTATATCTCCCGGCTTTACAGATGATTTCGAAGAAAACAAACCATTGTACATATACTCTTTTCCGATAACCGTTGTGGCTTTCGTTTCCCTTGACAATATAACGACATCGGGCTCACCATTGACAGTACAAGGTGAATGCCTATGAGCGAAGTCTTTAAACATTAGTAGGGCCTCCTTTCTCTCGCCCGGGTCGGCCCAGCTACACCGAATACCGGAACATCTGTCCCATGCTGTACTGTTGATATGGACTCGATAAACTCATAGGCTTCATCAACAAGCTGAACAGCGTACTTATTCCAATCAACAACCTGATTTTCAAAAGAGAAGTCAAAGTCCTTTTTAGACTTCTTGATTCTCGCTGTTATGGAAGGGGCCAGTATGGCAGCAACCATACAAACGGCTGCTGCATACACATAAGTTTGATCATCACCAGTTAACTCAGCATAATCAGGAACGGCTTTTACAATCCTCGACTCTCCAATCGGCAAAACAGAAAGAGCGTCTATGTCAGCATTGGATATTACATCCTCACCAACGCCTAGACGCCCTCTAATTTCCTCATGATATGTTTCTGTAATGAGTATCTTATTTGCCATCTGCTGCACCGCCAGCAGCACTGATAGCTTGTTTCAATTCTTCAATACTCATTTTGGTGTATCCGAGTATTTTTAATTCCTTAGCTGAGGCTTTCAATTCTTTCAACTCACCATCAGACTGAAGAATATCAATTTGCTCAAGTAATTCCGCTTCTCGCGCTTTAGACTGTTCTAATTCGGCCTGAAGTTGCAACTCCCGTTCTGAAGGAGAACCATCAACAGCCCCGTTACCATCTACAATTTCCGCAAGCAATTGTCCGGTTGCCGCATTACGAATTTCTTTCTTTGCGATATCTACAAGACCGTCAGGGGCATCTGTTACGATGTCCCCGGCATTGTATTGTCCAACAGCATCAACCAATACTTTTACAGTTGTCATAAATTGAGTTCTCCCCCTTACGCCACTGTAGCGAAGATATGCCAGTTGACGTATTTCAGCCGCGGCAGCACAGTCGCACCATTGATGACTTGCCATTGATCAGGGTCACCTTGAATCAGTTTGGTGAGAGCAAATTTCCCAGTATGGCCTGTAAAAATATCCTCATAGTTATTTGGACTTGTAACAAGATCCATAATGGAGCCTGTCATGCCTTGACCGATGATAATTACGGCATTGTCAGGAATAAACGGGTAGAACGTCCGGTATCATCAATGTAGCCACCATCGTAAACTTCATACTGAAGCCCGCTCAAATTTTGGCTGACAATTTCAGAAAGTGAGCCATCAGTTACAACATCCTTGCCATATGTGTATCTAATCAATTCGCGAATTTTCTCATTTTGCTTCATATAGCTGTCTACCTTTTTATTGGCCAGAATCTTAACTCCTCTTGCACCACTTCCCCGGAATAGAAGGAGCCACTCATCCAAGTTTTTCAGCGGATCAGCGGTTGCCGTATTGCTCCAGAGCACATCTGCCGTTGGCTTGTTAGTGGCAGGGACGCCGTAATCAATCGTTCTGGCAGGTTTGTTTGCTGTTGCTGGAACGATAAGGTTGCCGGTCAGGGACTGCCAACGCATCCACTCAAAACGTGTCTCAAGCCGCATATTCAAGTTGACCAGTTGATCTACCATATACTCCTCTGCCCACTGTTGCTGCAAGTTATTACCTGGCTTTCTCAAAGTCGCAATCTTTTCACGATCAATAATGGACTTTTCTCTCCATTCCTGGTTCGTGAAGTTCATATGTTTCACCACAGGAGACGTATGAATTGGTGAAGGATCATTCAGCCCAGTAGCAGGTGTCATCCCCGTGTCGTCATAAGTAACGTCATATTCGATGGTGAGTCCAAGTTCAGGTTTGAAGTCAACGCCATTTGTCAGTAGTTGAGCCCCGCGAAAACTGTTAATATCCGTCCGAATGTTCTGGACGACTTCCGTAAGGAAATATGGATCAAGTACGTTTGCCATGTGTGTTTATCCCCCTTATACAAAGTAGCAAAGCTTCAGCGCTGTTTTAGCTGCTGCATCTAAGCCAGTCAATTTGGATGAATCAAAAACACCTGCAATCCACGCAGATGCGCCGATATCAGAAAGTGTTGTGTCATGATCATTATCAAGGATGCACAAAGCCACTTCGGAGCCGTTGGTTGCTGCGGAACTATAAGCTACCGCTTTATCCTTATCCGCTCCTGCTGCTGTTATCTTGCCGATAACCGTACCTTTTTTCAGTATTCCTTGCCCTTGTTTTAGCAAAACCCCTCCTGGTAGTTTAGCTTGAAGGTCGGTAGATGCTAGAACCTCCGTAAACTCTTGAGTAATAACCTGACCGGGACCAGGAGCACCATTATACTGAGATTGCATCATAATTATTTATCCTCCTTCAGCAGATTACCTCTGCCTGTATTCTTAAGTGCTGCCCGAGCTTCTTCACGAGCCAATGCTTTAAGTTGTTCTGGCGTTTTCTCGCTACCATCATTTTGTGAGTTAGTTGGTGGTGTTCCATTCAGTGCTCCTTCAGGAAGATTTACATCGTCACCTTGTGTATGGCGTCCACCGCCGCCCAAAGCAGCTTGTGCCTGCGCTTCATACGTTGCTCCAATCTTTTCAATTTCAGATACCGGCAAATGAGATAATGCCGTTTTCATAGCTTCTACATTAAAGGCTTCACCAAGAGCGCGGACACCAGCTCCACATGCTTGTTCAGTGACCTTCACCTTGTACATTGCTCCATCAGTAGCTTGAACACTCAGCGCCGTAAGCTTCGCTGGGATTTCTGCGTCACTCTCAACGCCCAATGCAGTCCGTACTTGTCCAAGCATGCCATTAGCCACTGCCAGTGCAGTTGCTTGGGTTTGCGCTGCTGCCAAAGCAGCTTTTTGTTCTTCATTCATAGTGTCATCTCCTTGGGCCAGTGTCTCGGCCTGTTCTTTTGTTTGATGCTGTTTAGATACAAAAGCATTCATACCGCCTTTGTTGCTGAAAAAATAAAAGACGCGTCCATCGCCATCAAGCGACTTCGCATCTAAAGGTAATGGTTCGTATTCAGTTTGTCGCTGCTGCTCAGCTTCAGCATGTTGTTTCACCGACAGAGATTCACGTGTTATTCCAGCACCTTCATAGCCTCCATCAAATACAATGGAGTTTTCCATGATATATCCATCATCCGCGAGAACAAGACATTCTTTGTCATCGTACGTTTGCCCACGAATGTGTGAACATGCTGAGGAACCATAATAATCACTGCCACAAATGCTACACGTATGCTTCGTAGTAACAAACCCTGCCGAGGTATCAAAGATAGTTCCTGAATCAATACCGGTAGCAAGTTGATCCGTTGAGATCCCATTAGCTTCTAGCCCCTTTGCCATGTAATGATCACCGTAAAGTTCCAATTCCCCTCCCTCTTCGATAATTCGACTGTCAAAAGTTCTGCCATACGGAAAAGATAAGGCTTCCCACTTCTGCCACGGATGGTCAACCAGCAAGGCAACTCCCTCTTTAACTTGATCTGCCATTTTGCGTAGGAAGTTTGGAGTGATCTTCATTTTGTACTTATCAATACGCTTGGTTCCAATGATTCTCGCTTGAAACACATGAGTTTGTTCATCGGTTAAAGGGACCAATGCTTTTTGATTGATCTTCGCCAATTGTTCGGATGTAGGTTTAGCCATATTGTTTATTCACCTCCCTCCGGTGGAGTATTTTCTTCATTTAAATTAGATTCATGCTTTTGTACAAGCAAAGGAAGTAATTCAGCAGGAATTTTGGCATTAATACCAAGTGTCCAACGTATTTCCTCAGCAGCTTCCAACGGTGTGATGTAGAAATTCTTCTCCGCTGTGATGTAGTTATCGATCTTTGAACGGCGGTCACGTTCAATCTCATTCTCAGAGCGTAGATCAATGGGGAGATAGTCAGCTTCAACTTTTGTTTGAGTCCCCTTTACTCTTGCAGACAACGAAAAAGCCCGCTGCCAGAAACGTTTGGTTACGCTCCGCGCGGACTCTACATTTTTGATATATACTTGAGTATCAATAGAGCTGTATGTTTCGGTTGACCCTTGATGCCTAGAAAGGATGGTGAGCAGCGTCTTGAGTGAAGTCGCCATTTGGGTATCAATAATGTCGATGAGCTTTTTAATATCAATCATCGGCCCTGAATTACCGCCTTTGAGATATTCGACTTTTACACTATCCCAGTGGACAAGGGCATCGTCTGGATTGAGTGAATTGAAATGGTTTATCATCTCTTCCATTCGCTCTTTAAGCCATTTCTGTTGACCATCGGGATTACTTTTCAAGTTGTTCGGCATATTCTTCAGCATGATTTCTTCCAGCATGGAGATATCAAGCCGTGGATACCCCTGGTTATGGACCACTGCTTTTAGATCCGCTAACACCTGAAGATGAAAGAATACTACTTGTAGCACTGGAAGCATAGGCGTTCGTCCATAAGGATCATCAACCATAGGATCAAATTCTTCATAGATGAATGTTGGTGTGTCAATCTTTTTGTAATTGCCAAACCATTCTTCATTTGCGCTCCTTTGTGGGTTCTTTACATACTGCCACGGTGTAAGTCGATTAGTATCCGGCTCCCTACGGAACCAAATTAAAGCCGGATCAACCGGAACAATATCAATCACATCATTACATCGTTCATTCAGCACAACTTCCCCAGCACAAGCGCCGCGGACCATGATCATCATTCGCTGAATCGTATCCAACTTATCCAGTGACCGCCCATGCTGATATCCCGGCGAAGGTAGCGGTGTATTAAGCATAGCTTTGAGTCCATCCAGTACTCGTTGTCCACCCTTATCTGCATTCCCGTTTGGCTTCTTAGCTGTAAATGTTAGATCAGTATCTCCCATACGCAAGTATGTGTATAAGGCATAGGATACATCTGGATGAACTGATATCAGAAGTTCCAGTAATTCCTCTGCTGTATAGCTCTGTAACTTGGTAAGGTCAATATTGTGAGCTTGCTGATGCTTCTTAGGCAGCCAGTTAAATATCCCCCATGGGTTGGAGTTCTTTGGGACTGTCGTCCTTCCTATGCCCATCATCTGCCCTTTTACCACTGCCGGAAGAACAGATTTCGCTAATGAATATATAGCTTTATGATACCATTTCAAAGTTTCACCGCCTTTCTTTGCAAATTTCTATGAATTCAGAATAACACTTGTTTTATTCGAATTTACTACCGATTTTCGAGTGGATAAGTATTGGCTTAGAACAATAATTCCTTCTAAGGTAGGAAAGTGCAACAAAAAAGAAGCCAGGAGAAGATTCCTGACTTCTTAAAATTTCGTAATGTCTGTGGGTTCAAATTTTATTCTACAATATCCAAATCTAATTTTTCACCTTCCCAAACTTCAAGTTTATACTTTCCAGAAGGCAAATCACTTGTAGAAATAGTAACTGGTTTATCAACCTCATCATCCTTGACCTCTATCTTCTTTCCCCAGTTCTCTGCAATTAAATCATCATAGCCACTGTTGCTACCCCAGACGAACGAATTAAGAAGATATACTGTTGAATTGTCTGAAAGCGAGAAAGTGATACCCTCTCCTTTTTTAACCTGGAATGATCTACCGCTAGGCTGAATCATTGTGATTCTTATTGTTTTTCTATTTCCTCCGATATGGAATTCTTTATTTGTCTCGCCATTCTTTGTTATTACAGCATCTGCGACTATTTGAAATTTATATTCCACTCGATCTTTTAAACTTTTTGGGGATATTATAACTAAGTTATCTTTTACCTCCACTTCACCATCCTTTTCTGTAAATGGAAGAAACGGACCGTCACCAATTGCCCACTGAACTAAATCATTAGCGGTCTTACCTTTATTAAGGTTAATTAAGCGATTGTAATCAAAAGAAAATTGATCAACTTCATCTTCCGTTGCCAGAGAGTGTGTAAATATAGGATGCCCAACAATAGCCTGATTTTCATCTAATACTGTGATATCTTCACTATCATAGTTATTACTCTTGTCATAAACAGTGAGATTGAACTCGAAATTACTTGGATATTCATAATTATTAATAGCATATGTTGAGAAACTAACCGTTTTATTAGCCTGAACTTCAATCTTTTGAACCTCTCCACTCTCAACACCTAATTCAAGAGAGGTTATACTTTCAATATCAATAATATGATTTGAAAAATATGCTACTCCATCACGAGGACTTGTAAAATAAACTGCCTCTCCAACAGCTACAACTTTTTTAGGAACAGAAATTTTAAAGTCCCCGCTGTTGTTTTCTGGAGTTTGAGGAGTATTATCTTTCTTATCTTCATCTTTGGATTTATCGGATTCATTAGAGTTACTAGAAGAACCCCCACCGCCACCTGATGATGTTGTCCCCTGTGATCCCAAATTATTTGTCGAATTGCCTATTGTGACCTTAACATCACTACTTACCTTGTCGCCATTCAACAGGGATTTAGGTTTTGTTTGGAAGGAAACATTTTCAGCATTAACTACGGCTTTATCAACAGAACCTAAGCCTATTACTTTGGCAGCAGCATTTAGCACCAGCGAGAGAATAGAAGACTCTTTTGCTGTATCTATGGTTGTACCCGTAGCGTTGTCAGCTACGTTTAACGTATCAATCTGTCCGTTTGGAATGTTTACATTAATAGCGAATGCTTCAACATTCACAGTGTGGAAATAACCTGTAAGACTCACATTGGATTTTGCGGGGAGCTCATTTGTTAGAGTAACTCGATCAACACTTGCTCCTTGAGAGACATCTAGAGCTGCGCCCGTCTTGATTTTTATTTCGCTGATGGACGTTGCGCCTTCTGCCACCAAACGAACAGTTCCATCAACTTTGTTTACAATGATGCTAACCAGCACAGAATTGTTCAGATGAACGCTATGCTCTCCGCCCCCATAAACATAAGTTTGACCGTGGACTTTAACATTTTTCAAGAATACGTCGCCGTTCCCAACGGCTTTCCCGATAATTAAATCACCCGCGATTTCCGTATTTTGCAGCGTTACACCCGTTGTGTTGATGACAACATTGCCTGCCTGCTTGGCGAGTCCAGTCGAAGGCCCATATGTTCCAGATTCTCCATACCAAGCACCAAAATGATTCACAGCTCGATCTAGAATCGTAACCGCCTCAGCACGAGTCAATGATTTTTGAGGCTGAAATGTACCGTTCTGGTAACCTTCAATAATACCCGCTGCAACTACAGAATTAACGGCCTTTTGGGACCAATTGTGCAGAGATGTGCTATCTTTAAAGGTTTTAATTGTATCGGAAGAAGGTATTTGAAGTAATTGGTTTACAGTCACTGCCGCCTCTTCTCTACTTAATACTTGTGTAGGGCGAAAGCTGCCATCTTCGAATCCTTTCATATATCCAGCATAAACTGCATCAGTAACGGTTGGAGCAAACCAATCATCTTTATTTACATCGGTAAAAGATGCTGCTTGTCCTGGCTGTATTTGAAATGCACGATTTAGTAAAGCAGCCCATTCACTTCTCGTAATCGGGCGATTTGGCTCAAAACGAGCATTTTCTACACCCGAAACCACACCTCGGTGGCTCCATTTTGTAACGTTATCCGTTGCCCAATGGTTCGCCATATCCCCATAAGGTTGAGATACAGCAGAACTTTCTCCCTTTGTTACTTGGTGTGAACTATCGGCTGCGAATATGGGGCTAGCCCATACAGAGGTCGCTAAAATTCCAGCCGTGAAAACATTAACCCACTTTTTCATCTTTTTTGTCCTCTCATTTATGTAGTGTTAAATCAAGACTATGTACCTAATATTTTAGGTATATAGAATCACTTACCTATTATTACAAGATTAATTGATGATGTCACTACTTTTTAATCCATAAGAGGATTTTTATTGAATAAATATTAAAAGAATGACGTCAGCCCGACTTGATAATTGACTCTACACAAATGAGATTTTTCTCGATTTAGCCTACCATATTTAAATACCAGTCAACGTGATCACGAAACGCGTACATGCCTTCTCTGAACTCCTTACAGCATTTCGTTCATAAACAGGAGTAAAGCTTAAGACATACATTCAATCCTACAAAAATTAAAAAAAGAGCCCCCGAAGGTTGCTCCTAATTGAGAAACAGCTTAGCCCAATAATATAAAATAACCAGAACACCTACACTTGCTAGGATTCCAGTTAATCTTTTTCCAAGTATTTTTTTAATGGGAATGCATACTACACACCATAAGAATGAGACTAAAATAAATATTAATAGTTTGTTTCCTCCTATAGCACCCCACATATCTACATTTGCACCTTCAAAAACATTCAAAAATATTCCTCCCTAGTTTTTGTCTAATTCCAAAATTATATATAAAATCCATTTTTTCTTTTTATCCCACTTTCCTGGTTACAGAATTCTTTTGTTTAACCTGCAGAATCATTTCAATAAGCTGTTCTCGGTTAATCAAGCGAACGTTATTGGACCTTGCCAGTTTGTATGCTTGCTCTGTGTAATCGCTATTTGTCACGACCCATGCTGAAGATGCACGGTAATGAGCTACCGCACCGTAAACCTCCTGAACCGCTTTAAGCCCAACATTTTTACTGTACCGTTTCGCCTGAACTACGATACGCTGATCGTTCTTTGTAAGAACCAGATCGGCACCGTAATCTCCAGAAGCTTGTGTAACCTCAGCTTTGTATCCTTGAGCTCTGAACAGATGCCCTAAATACTTTTCGAATTGATGACCATCCATTTTATCACCAGAATTACGTAGCCTTGTTACAGCAGCCATTTGACGATAAAAGATAAATGCTATGACCATTGCTATTGCCACAAAAGATGCAAAAACAGAGGCACCGATTGAACCCGTAACTGAGTAGATAAAGAAAAACGGGGCTATTAGTGCAATCCCTGCAATAGTCTCTTCAATAGAATTTTTCTGCTTTCTTCTCCGTCTTCTAGCCATTAATAATTCCCCCTTATTCTGTATATATCGTCAATAAAGTGATTGGAATTAATAGGTAGAAGGGAAGCACGCTGCGGAATTGAACCGCGCAAGGGTTCTGACCAGGCTGTTCATGTTTCCGCTGGTTAACTGGTTCCTTGCTGCCAGCACGTGCCATGAATAATGTGGGCGGGGGCCACTCTCCCCCGCATGGAATGACTTACCGTTTAACCGCAACCTGCATAACGCTACTAATCTACCGCTGTGCGTTACAGATGCCCGTTAAGTGAGTACAGGGCTTGCCCTTGTTCGCGGCCACATAATCGCGACTTCCCTTGCGCACACTGGTCAAATGCCACTGAGGCAGTATGTCCCTCCCCCCTTGAAAAATCGTCGAGGCTATCAGCCTTTAGTATGCAGGCGTCATCCTACGTCTCTCTTCCGCCACAACATTCAGAACTACAGAAAAAATCAAAAAGGCCGGCACACTGGTCGACCTAATTACAAAATCTCGAAAGCTGTGGAGTTGTTTCCTTAATTGATTTTTCATGATTCAATTAAATTACACTGAAAGTCAATTAAACTGTCATTAAGCAGTCAAAAACCAGCCAAATTATATGTAGGCTCCTATGTCATTAGCAATTTTAATGACTTGATCAAATCCCTCTATGTAGGGTTTTAATTGAGCCTTTAAGAACTTTTCATTACTCACATCCTGTTCTATCCCATTTTTTTGAAATGAAATTGAACTATTATCTATAATAATCTTAAGCAATTCTGAGTAATTCTTAGGAAAACTTGCGCTATATCCATTGGGAAAAGACTTTTCTTGCCAGATTTGTATAGATACTTCGGCATCTTTATAATTATAATTTGCTGTTTCGTGTGCATTTATTTCAATAGAATAGCCTTGTATTAACTTATTATCTTTAAAAACCCCCTTTTGTACCAGATCTCCTTGATCAGCAGGATATGGCCAATTGCTATGTTCTGTATAAGTACCTTGCCCATTTTTTCTATCGTTTTTCCAAACACCATTATAAACATAGGTCTGGCTATACTTTGCAGGCTGCTCAAGTGCATCATCTATGAGCTCCTCTATGAAGATATATTTACCGAGGCCTTCTCGCCTCCCATTCACCCATTCACCAGAGTAACTTTTATTTGCGCTCCATTTCATCGTACCTTTACCATGCGGCTTACCGTTTTTCACCTCTCCATAATATAAAGCCCCGTTTGCCATCTTAAGATTCACATTCTTTGAAGCAGCATTTACTGATCTGGGACCCTCAATAAAACTCATAATTAAGATCAAACACACACTTAACAACCATACCTTCTTCAAATTTCTCATCCTCATCTTTATATATTTTGAACTATTAAGTTCATTAGTCTATATCGGTAACTTACCAAAAAATCTGCAATAAAAAGTAGGCCAACGTTAGCCGTTTCTTGAACTTTCCTATCATGGCCAGCAAGTTGATTACTCTGTTCTTTTCCCGTCGATACGCGCTTGTAGCTGATTCCCATTTTCCCACAATCAAAATAATCAAACTCACCTGCACCATCAAGATAACTCCGCTGAATAACATCTCGTTGTTAGCTCATCGTCAGTTCCAGCAGCCTGTCCTTCTCCTAAAGTTCCACTTCCTTGTCCACGTTGTACATAGTGATGTCCTCCGTTTGCTTGGTGATCGCATTGATGCTTTGAATGCGCCAGTGTAATCGTCGCCTCAGACCGTACGAAATCAATCTGCCGATACTGCCTAACCATCTCCAGCTATCCTTACATCACAAAGTGTATCGCTTATTATCTTTTTACTGCCACACCACCTATTGAAGGAGTCATAATATGTGTATCTGGTTCCATTAAATATTCTCCAAATGTCAAAACAAAAGCGTCAGCTCTGTCTGGTGACTTGAGCCCACGCTTTTTCATATCCTTCTTACTTTCAAGCAGCATTTTACCCTTACTGGTCATGTTCCATTTACGTGCTGTAAGTTGGGTTATAAGAACATCGTCATCAGGCAATTGAAGAACGCTCAGATCTCCATTTATGAAATTGCTCATATTCTGTTCTAATTGTTCCTTAATAGAGGCCCACATTTCAGTAACTAGGTTTCCATAGTGCTCATCTAATGAAGAAGAACCATTGTTAATTGGAATGATTTCATATGGTAGCCCTTCTTCAGCTACGATTTCATTTAGTCGATCCGTTACTCCTCCGCCAACGCCGCTATCATCGACTCTTATTCTAATTCGGTTCAAATATGGATGAGCAACATGCAACTCTTTAGCTAGGTTAATCACCCAACCAGCAGTAGCCATTGTGTCTTTCTTGAAATGATGATGTTCTCCTACAACTCTTGGCCCTATTCCTGCAAACATTGAGGTTTCATCATCACCAAATCTTGCAACGTCAACACCTATAGTTAGCATATCTCCGTTGGGTTCCAACTTCACTTCTTTAGCTGCAAATTCAGCCACTTCCAACGAAATAAATGTATCCGATTCTCCACGAGGGAATTCACCTTCAACCCGGACTCTCCATACATCACTGCCTTCGCCATACTTCCGCTTGAGCATAGCGATATTATCCTTGCTTGTTCTTGGGCTGTCTAGACAGGATACCTTGCGTGTTTTGTAGTCTGCTCTATCCTTATTGTGTGAATCATAAAAAACGCCCGACGTTTTTGTCGGGTTGCCACACATCAATATTTTGTTGAACTCACCCGACAACGTACCTAAAATAGCTTCCATGATTGGATCGGCAACGCCCGATGCTTCATCAACGATAAACAACATGTAGTCTTCGTGAAAGCCTTGCATGTTCTCAGGCTTTGTTGCGGTCCGGGCCGTTGCAAACCAACGTTCCTCATAATTCTTCATGTAAATCTTCGTTTTGGTCCATTTAAGGATTCGTTTCAAGACCGGACTTTTAGATTGCCATTTATTAATCTCAGCCCACAACACGTCGTGTAGCTGCTGCCTTGTAGGAGCCGTACAAATTACTTTTGGATATGGGAAACAGGACAGAAACCATAATGCTGTTGCCGCTTCTAATCCTGTTTTCCCTACGCCCTGACCTGAACGTACTGAAACGCGCGGATTATTAGCTAAATCCATTAGAGTGCTTGCCTGCCAATCATCAGGGTAGAACTTAAGCATTTCTTGACAGAACAATATAGGATTCTTACGGTACTCAGGAATCCGTATCTTGAATGCTTGAAGCCTCCGTTTCGTCTCCGGCGAGTCCTTCTGCTTCATCACCTACCACCGCCTCTACCCAATCGTCAATTAGATCGTCTTCTGTATTGCCTTCTCCCGTGACCTTTGCCCTTTCAAGCTCAAGTTTTTCACGTTGCATCATAAGTTTCTCGTCTTCAATCATTCGTTTATGCTTATCTGGCAACAAATCCATATATTTAGTCAGCACGTCCAATGCCTTGGTTTTGTCATGTAGCTTTACACTCACTCCGTCCTTACCCTGCTTGACTTCTGAAACCAGCGTTCCATCAATTTCATCACTGTTTTTAAAAGAAACATAATTGTATCTGTACTTCTTTGTTTCTCCCGTATCAGGATCAAACACGGGGTCTCCTTCTAAGCCAAGAACATCCTCTTCCTTTTGACCGAATTCTACGTAGTCCGTTATGTCTGCAAAAGCAATTTTCATGTACTCCATTAGAACGCGCTGAGCATTTAAACCAACCCCATCCATCAGGGATTCGTTGTAATTCTGTATCGCAGCCTTAATTTCAGGTTTCCTCAATAATTCCCATCCAATTGAATATGCTGTTTTCTTACTATATCCAGCAGCCATTGCCGCCCTTGTCGCGTTGAAATCTCTGAGGTATTCCATTATGAAGATCCGCTGTTTCGGCGTTAACCCCTCTTCGTCTGGAATTTCCGGCTCCGGCTTTTCCTCGATTACTGGAACGTTCCTTTTTATTTTGGAACGCTCCATATCATTAGAGCGTTCCGGTATTTTTTTCGGAACGTTCCGTATTTCTGGAGCAGCGTCTTTTAGCTCTTTAGCGAGTGCGTCTACTGTAAGCGGGGTAGCATATACCTCTCTTGGCTTATCACCTTGGTATGTACCAATGAATTTGCGCCGCTCCATTTCATCAATCAGTCGGGCCGCTCTGCTATAACCTATCCTCATTCTTCGCTGCAATAAAGAAACCGAGGCTTGTTTGGCCTCGGCTACAATTTGGACAGCTTTTAGAAAAAGCTCGTCAGGATATGATGTTGGATCTTCTTCTTCATTTGGAGGTTCCTTTTTTTGATCAGTTTCACCTTCAACGGAACGTTCCCTATGTTTCGCTTCTCCAGCGATTAAACTCTCCCACTTATCTTTTGCCTTCCATCCTCTTACCGTACCTTCAGATACACTAAGTTGAGAGGCTATATCTGTGAGACGTATGTTGCCGGAACTGGCTTTGTATAAATCAAATGCTTCGTCCCGTTTCGGATCTCTCTTTCGTCCCATATCTTATTATTCACCCCTTTTGATAATGTATCTGAAGCTAAGGAAAAGTTTCCTGAACAATTAAAAAAGCATCCCGAAGGATGCTAGCTTATAAGTGCTACAATTTCATAAATATCTTTAGAATAGGATCGCCACAGTGGATCATAAATATCTTTTTCACTATCTAAATAGATGAATGTTCCATTATCAAAAGTAATAGTTACGTTGATAAAGGTCCCACCCATAATAGAAGAATTTATCTGCATGCTCTTTATTTGGTCGTACCTATATACTGCGGTATTCATCATGTTTCCATCAGGTTCAAAATTCCATACTTTTTTATCAGTAAAAACAAAAACTGATAAGACTTTAAGAGTCTCTGCCTCAAAAACTGGATATATCACTTTGATATTTTCCTGCTCAATAAATTTAGGAATAGTATTAAAAACATAATATAAGAAGTGTTCCCCTCTTGCTAGAAAATCAGTCGATAGATCTTGCAAAGTTTCTAAATTCATTCGAATCCCCCTCTCTAGATAGATACTAAGATTATACGATATCAGGGAGCATATTTCCTCTTTGGCATAATTGCTAAGCTTTGAGTTACTCCATCCCATTTATTTTGCACATTTTTTCCAAATAGCCGCTTGATGTGGTGCCAAATCGAAAACGGTAGCGTTCGCAAAGATTTAGTTTGTATATTTCTTTCCTCTAATACAAAAAGGCCGCCCTCTGACAACCTGATGAAAACAGTAAGCATCTATTATTTTGTCAAGTGATATCATAATTACTTACATTGAGGTGGAATAGGTTTTAACCATTCCCCATTCTCATTAATGAATGCATCTTTGTAACGGCCTGATTCTAACTGTCTTATTATATCCTCTTCTTTAGCTACCAAGATATTAGCAAGTTGACTGACAGTATAGTACTCACTGCTTTTGTAGTCTAACTGTATCGGAACCGCCATTTCATACAGCACGTCCAGAAATTCAGCAAACGTCAACTTGCCCATATTACTGATCCCCGAATAATAAGACGGTTTATAGTTAGAAAATTCTAGAAATGATTTTCCTTGAAACTCTTTTGCCAGGGCGTTACTAAGCCGTACGCTCATTAGATTATCGAACCGTGTCTTGAAGTTCATTTCTTCCATTTTAGCGTATTTTGCTTTGAATGCGATTATTTTTACAAGAGGCAAGTCTTTGCGATTACCCTCTTTCAAACGCATTCTAAATTGTTCACGATCCATTATCATCGGCTGTACCATCCTCTAAGGTGTGTTTAACCGACATTTTACATCACGTTTCTTATAATCGTAAACAGCTATTAAGACACACAGCGGAATCGAACCGCTGTTTTCCTGTATGTGTCATATTCCCGGACTAAGCCGGGAAAAGTTTGCTACTGACGTGGCGGCCAGTTCCATTGCTCCAGCCCGTCTCCTTGACGAACGTTCAATGCGTTGAATTGCTTACCGAATTCATTCCACACGGCCAAATTCACCATTCCTGCCGTATCAGGATTTACGTAAACCACTACCGCAGCAAGTGTCTTACCCTCCGTGTCCTTGTAGTGGACATTGCGTCCTACTGTTGGTTTCATTCGACAACCTCCCAATCCTCGGCCAGCATATCAGCTTGTGAAGCAAGCCAACCCGGTTGCCATTGTTTTGCAGCAGTCCACATGGCAATGTACGGTTGGGAATCCAGTGGTGTGTCTACGCCAATATGCTTCGCTGTGCGGTCGTTTACTTTCGGTCCAGGTTTCTGTGTGGAGTGTGGCGGTAACTGCAAGGATGGCATTAGCACAACCCACATACCTTTACCATTCCATCCAGCACGTGCTACCTTCTTCCCTTCCTTCAACGCTTCAATCGCTTGCCCGAAATTCAGCATTTATCTTCCTCCTCATCTCTATAAAACAAAAAGAGCAACGGTTACCCGTTACCCTCTCTGTACAGATATCATTTTTTGATGTGGACAGGATTCGAACCTGCATTACGCCAGTCCTCCGCTTTGTGCCATTTGCGTCTGGCTTTGCCCTTTGACTTTCAGCGTCTCCCGCCATTATTGGCACTTTTCCGCCACCACATCATTATTGTTTGCGCCCTAACCCTCCGTCATGCGCTTGCCACTGCCGCCCCCTTATACTTGCGGCATGGTTCCCAACGGGAATTCTTTCACAGCGATTACAGTCAATCGCTATAGTCCGCATTACGTGCGGAACAATCTGCCGCCCTTATTGATGGGGTATTATGACCCTCTTTACGGCTGTCTCAAATTAGTTGTAGATAGTTTCGATGTGGGCGAGGCGTTTATCACGGCCTTGCGTCTATTCCGCCACCACATTTAAATCTTAACGATTACAGAAGTTGACCGGCTAGTGCTTTAAGGCCACTTGGTACAGCAATTTGTTTGCCATTATCTTCATTTCCGTTTACATAAGCTGTGTCTTTGTCTGCATAATAGATTACACCTTCGCCGCCGATAACCGGAAAACCGCTTTCGTCGTAATCCAGATTTGTACCCACATACTTGCCATGCTTAACTGCTTCATCTTCCAATGGATGGAGATGGAGAATTTTTTCCTTGTCCAAGTAAGCGTAACTATGTGCCATGTTTATTGCCTCCTAGAATAGTTTTAATTTGTTCCTGAATAAAGTGTAAATCCTTTCTACTACGCGCCTACTACGGATTTGTCCTACCCTACATAACAAATAAAGACCGCAAAGGCTTTTAAGCCCTTACGGTCTAATTTACTTCTGGCATCCTAAGTCCAATTTCACCTTCCTTGTTTCGTCCCCGTCCATAGTCGATGATCACAAAATCCAATGTTCGGTTGACTTTAAGACTTTTCGCTATGCTTTCTATGGCCTTACGTCTTTTGTCTGCAAACGTAGTCGCTGAGATTCCTGGTATATCCTTACGATAACCCTTCTCTAAATATTGTTGTGCTTTGAGGTACTTCATTCCATCCAGAAACAGCAACTTTGCAATCAACCCTTCATGTTTATCGCGTATATTATTTAATGCAAACTTAATGTTATTCGTGAGGAATTGATAAAATTTATAATTAATATGGCGCTGGTCTTTTAGGAGAACGGCATTCGCTGTCACATCTGCTGTCAGTTCTTGACCAGAAACTCGCTTCGCAACTGATCCTTCTGCCGAAAGCAAATCATATGCAGCCATGCCGTTTTCCAACTGTTGAAGTGAGTATTCATAGTTTTTGATTACATCAATTAAGTCAGTATATTTGTTTAGCAGCCATTTTGTTTTTCTTATATCTACTACATCTACATCGTCAAAAAAGTTTACTTGAATTATCTTCTGTGTATCAGTAGCATCCTCATCTTTATTACATATAATTACAGACTGTTCGTTTACCATATATGTTCACTCCTTGTACAGCAGTTCAGTCAGAGCGGATTCGTATTCTTCCATACCCACTCCGTTAAGCGTATGTTCATTTTCATCGTTAGCATCCTTTATAACCTTGGTAAGCCTTGCTATCTCTGCATCCTTTTGTTCTATTTCTGCCTCTGCCTTCGTTAAATCATCATTCCAGCCCATTGTAGCTTTCTGGAACCGTTCGTATTCCCTTTCAAGTGCTGCATATTGTTGGAGCCAGTAGCTAGTAATGTCAGGTTGATCTGCGATAAATAATTCCCTTGACCATGCTTCATCCACTTTCATGCACAGATTCATATCCTCTTGCCAGTTACGTTTCCCTACCTGTATATCTGGCTGCTGTGGTGGGTCTGGATCAAACAAACCTGCTGCTATGGTTATTTCAATCCTCTTTGCCGCCAAACCACCTATTTCTTCCTCAAGAAATCTCTCCAGCTTATCTGCATCTATTAAGCGTGGTTTATCTGTCATTGTTGTTCCTCCCCATCCTCTTCGCCTTCATATTCGTCATCCAAAGATTCTACGTACCGTGTATGATCATCTTCCGATCCGCCTACATACTCGTCGTTAATGTAATAGCTGTACGATGTGTATGGATGGGCTTTGACGCAATCCGTGCAGTATACTTCATCATTAATTTCATAATGCGCCGTTTCTGGGGGCAGGTCTGTTTTACAGTTGTAGCAAACTCTTACCATATCTATATATCCTCCCTTAGTGGGTGTAGGTCCTACACCCTGTATTGGTTATTCTTTATTTCTAATGAGTCTAACGAAAGCATCCGTAACCAAATAAATTCCGTACCCCATGATGAACATGGTTATATAATCCCATACTATTTCTGCTTTGCTTTGTGGAGTTGCATTCCATCCAAAATATGCCGTTTCAATGATATTTAAAAAGAATCCAATAATGAGAATTTTCCATCCAAATTTGTGTTGTTTGTTACTGTCCATTTTCATTCCCTTTCTAGCGCTAAGGAGCGTATTGTATTGGTGGTTACTCCCCTAACTCGTTAGTAAGCCAGGCTATTTTGCGGTCCCTTTCTTCAAGCTGCTCGCAAAGATATCCAACCTCTTGAAGATGCTTATTGACCAATCCTTGTAATCGGATCATTTCCTGTCCTTGTCGTACTGCCGTGTCACCAAGCTCTTTTGTCTGCTGCTGGAGTGAGTCTACCAGGGCAAGCATGTCTTCTACCTCTCTAACTGGTAACTGGATATTTTTCTTTGCTTCATTCTTTGCTGACTGTACATCTTTACGGATTAAATCTACTGTCTGTTCACTCATACATACACCCCCACCATTTTCCCGTAGCAATAACTGTTACATGTGCCATATCTCCAATGGTATTCATCGCCCCACGGCTTGAGTTTTCCTCCGCATTCTACGCAATGCAGACGATCAACCCCTGTTTCCTGCTCTGTAATCAGCGCCCATTTCTTTATTTCTTTCTTTCGATGTCTCTTTCTCATGACTGTTGTTCTTCCTCCTCAAACTCTTTTTCAAATGCCTGAGATAACATCGTGTATTTATCCATATCAAACGTGCAGTATCTGTAATGCACGTATCCATCTATGTCTTCATAGAGTGCAAATACTGTATCTCCGTCCTCGTCAACGTAAAAGCGCTCTATGCGGCGTTTGAGGTGTATTATCCCACCGAGTTGTTCGCTCCTTTAGGGGTACAGGGTAAGAGGCTGTTATACCTCACCACTCATTGCGTTCGCGGACTATCTTTAATTCTTCCTGCGTCAGGACAACTGGTATAGGATCATAATTGTCTCGTACGAATTGAACATCATTGGTTATTGGTAAGCTTCCGAAGAATTTGTAGAAATCCTCAACGTCTTTATCATCTGGCTCAGATAGATCATTGCGAATAATGAGAAGCGCATCAGACAATATCGTTGTATCAAGATACTCGTCTTCCCAATCTCCGCACTCAGGACCGTCACATAGATAACGTCCTTCTTTGTTTCGAGCCTTAAATGCTATGGCTTTAATCATGTATATCTCTCCTTTTAATTTGATTGGGTAGGGTAAGAGGCTGTTATGCCTCAACCTCACTTGCCTTCAATCTTGCCATCTCGACTTTGTATCTATCTTTAATAAAGTTAATATGTCTATCATTTCTCGTATTCGGGTGACGATGAGGTTGTTTTAGGTATTCTGGGCCAACATGATCTATGCTTAATTGAGGACTGTCCCACCATGAATCCGTACTGATGCCGCGTCCATCCGTAAAACGTGACATGTACCCTCGTTTTTTCTGACATTTCCACATTTCAAATTTGAGTTTTGCCATCTGTATATCTCTCCTTTGGTATAGGGGATGCACGGTGTCTTTCCCCCTTATGGAGGGCTGTTCCCTCCTTCTTATCCCCTGGGCCTAATTTCTGGACCATTTGACCTTAATTCCCGCTATTTCACACGCCTTTTTCATACCTTCGCGGAAAGCTGAATCTTCAGTAGGTGTTGTTGGACAGGGTAACCCTTCTCTATAGATTTCTAACAGCTTTTCCTCTATCGTCAGTTCGACTTCATAACCGATATAAAGCGCACGGATAATGGTATCCAAAGGTACTCCGTTGAGCACATCACAAGGTGCAACCCATTGGTGCGGGTTTTCTGCATGGCTGCTGACAAACGCCTCTGCTGTCCAATGATATGCAGCTTGAATTGAATCAATTGCCTCCGCCTGCGCTTGGTTTAAAATTGCTTTATCCATGTATTTGTCCTCTCTGCCCTTGGGGGCTATAGATTTAATCCTCAAAGCGCTCTCCGTAACCATACGATGGAGCTGGTCTACTGTAATTGTTCAAGGCATCGGATATCATGACGCTAAACACGCTCATTTGCTTAGTATCCATAGACTCTAGCAACCGAATCTCTTTGCTTTTTAATGAGCGTCCCGCCGCTGTAGCAAGCAATTCCATGACTGGCTTTATAGATTTCAATTGTTCCTGTTTTTGGGCTTCTAAACGCTCCTGTGTCGCCTGCTTGCGATTGAACTCTTCCCAATCTTGTTCGTCAAACCAGAATCTAGGTCCATAAGTTAATGAATATGTCGTTATCCATCCTTGAAGCTCTTCCTCGTTTGTCTGGATACGATCATGACAGGTATCGCATACACGCATTGCATTTGTCTTTACACCGCGTCCGCTTCTGCCTCTTGGCATTACATGATGGGTTTGAGTGGATTTACGACCACATCCACATTGGCAGAGGCCTTGTGTCTCTTCTATTAATTCAGAAATTACTTCGAGTGGAAATTCTGCTCGGTCAGCACGTGACGGACGTGATTGGTGGTGAGCAAAGATGTCTTTCTTCCAATCTGGAATCGGCTTTTTGCTTTTCTTTCGCTGTCCAAGGCTGCTGTACGATTTCTTATCTTTAACTTTTTTCTCCGGTTTCCAGAATGTTTGATGAGACATTCTCCCTCGCCACCTTTCCAACAATTTAGTTTCGTATTTCCTGTGCTTATGCTTATATTTTGTACCTAATCCGTTACGGCTCCACTACGGATTTTAGAGGTTCAAGCAGCCCTGCTTCTTCTAAAACGGAATAATGAATACACCTTTCCTTCGTTGTTACATGGTTCCCACTTATCGTATGGGATGCGTAGAAGGCCACAGCTTGCTGCACTTCGATAGGCTCTTCATCAAGCTTGTTTAAGTCGAGCATTTTCACGAACTACTCTCCCTTGTAAGGCGATTATATTTTTCTACAAAATTATGCTTTATGTCAGGTGGTAAGGTATCAATGGCATCATTCCAAGTGTTTAATAATTCGTTGTTATGAGAATTATATTTTTGTATCTCCACATAACGTTCGGATAATGCTGTGGTGAATTCATCCGCTTCTTGCTCCGTCATATCCACCCCTCCTAAATTGTTTTTTTGGTTTCCAGTACAATGTTGCTCGTTCGGATACAATGTAGAGCGCAGGAAAAGTTTCCTGAGTTGATCATTTGGCTTGTATCAATCTCGCCTGAGAATCTCGCAATGCTGTGGACTCGATACGTTATTCTATATCGTATATCGAATTGTAGTTCTTGACCTAATAATATACGATATCGAATATAGAGTCAATGCATGTTGCTAATAAATATTCGGTATCGTATAATTCGACTGAGAGGTGAATTGCATTGCTTAAAGTGAAACCGAATTTGACGCCTTTGTTAAAAAAGAAAGGTATCATTCAAATGGAATTGTCTGAAATGACTGGAATTCCACAAGGTTCAATTAGTAGATTTGATAAAAATAGTCGCCATGAAGCCTGGCATTTATTTGCTATCGCTAAAGCGCTAGATGTTACCATTGAAGATTTGTTTATTACTGAGGAGCAAGAGGATTAATTAAGAACCCTCTATGCTCCTTTTGTTTTGCCTAAATCGGATTAAGAAGTCTTTCAAGCCGTATAACCTCTTTCTGAAGGTACTGAATTAAATCAGCTGCCTCCTCCAGCGCCATGAGCTTCCAGTCATAGGCCATATCTGGTACCTGGTCTATTGTGGTTCCATACTTCTTGAGGCCTTTCTCATTTTGTTTGTCCAGCAATTCTATGATCCGTCGTGTTACTTCTGGACGTTCAATTTCATTTTGAGAGTGCTTCATTTAATCGCCTCCTCCGTCTCCGGTAGAATAAGCATATCTCCGTCATACTTCAACTCCGCCTGATTAGGGTCAATCACTGGTCCCCAATGGTTATTAGCCTGCATGATGTGGACTATATCAGCCGCATATGTTTCGTCGGTGTTAACTACCAGATAGGTATTTAAAGCTGGCTTTCCATTCAGATGTCGCAACTCTTGGATTTTCTAAAGGATGCGGGATAACTCACTTTTATCCCTATCATCAAGGTAATTCTCAGCATCCTCATTTTTGATTACGGTGAATCTGACTTTTATTCCGGCCAGTTCTGACATTTTTAATCTCTCCTTCGGCTCGTTTTACTAATTTATTGATTGCTCGCTTTCGATCTGCTCGTTCTTTCTTAGCCTGCTGTGTAGGGATAAATTCGCCACGCCGCTTTACAAGTATTTCAATTGGTAAAGTCGGGTATTTTAGTAGGAAAAGCTTCAGCTTCACTCTAAAGGTAGCCGTTTCAACTCCCTTTATGTCAATTACTCGCTGGCTTCCGTCAAGATCAGTAACAAGGAAATCTGCAATGTAGGTCACCTTTGGGCTTTCCTGTAAGACGTATTTGGGCTGACAGACAAAATCCTTTATTTCCCCCAGCTGCTTCAGCAAGAGCAATTCCTGATAGTACTCTCCTTCCATTTTGCTATCGAAGCGAATCCCGTCTACATCAAGGTTATATTTCTTTACCAGCCATTCCTCGAATAGGGTTCCATCGGCTGTAACAATCACTTTTTTAGCATTGTATTTACTCATTAATCTACCGTCCTGTAAGGTTGTACAATATGAACACTTTGATTATCTTCATTGCTAAGAATGAAAATAGACTTCATTTTTCCGGCAAAAACCAAGGTGATTTTTTCTCCATCCAAAGCTCTTAAAGCATCCATAGCATACTTAGAATTCAAGGAAATGGTTAACTCCTGTCCCGTGAACTTAATAGGAACAATACTTTCGCTGGCCTTGCCCGTTTGTTTTCCTTTTCCGCGAATATTTATTTCTTTTTCAGTCACATCAAGCCTAACCATATTATTTTTCTCTTTTTTTGCCAGAGTGTAAATAAGTTCAACGGATTCCAAAAATTCTTGTTTATTTATCTCAATCCTCGTACCACTTTCAGGAACAATGACCATCTGGTGTATGTCTGGATACTCGCCTTCCAGAACACGAGAGTAAAAAGTGAATCTCTCTGTGCGAGCAAAGGCATAGACTACCTGATTATCTTTCCCCTTTGAAAAGCCAAATTGAACATCGTCCTTATCTGTAATGATCTTCAGTAGTTCAACCAGACCTCTCGCTTCGATCACAGCACTACCAAAATCGCCCGGTTCAATATCCTTTTCTGTTTTTGAAAGGCGATGCCTATTGGTTGCTTCCATTCCTATTTTCCCGTTCTTTAGGTAGACATTTGCTCCAGTTAGTATAGGCATGCCTTTACCATCAATGTCTGCTGCAAAGATAGCCTTTTTGAATAATCCCCTTAGGTCCTTCCCTGTAATTTCAATATATTCATTATCATTTATTGAAGGAGGTGGAGGAAATTCCTCAGGATCCAATCCTGACATTTCAATTTCTTTATTCCGAGACGTGATAATCACATTCAGACCACCTTTAGACTCAATCCGAACATCACCGCTTAATTTCTTGAGCATTTCCAAGAACAATTTAGGAAGAACTACCTTTCCATTCCGTTCGATTTGAACATGCTCCTCGAAAATATACGACTGTATCGTTGCTCTATCATCAGTTCCTGTCACAGTTAAACCCTCTTGATTGGCTTCGATTAAAAAGCAACCAAGTATCGGCATGATACTTTTGGCTGAAATAGCTTTACTGGCATCTTCTAAAGCCTCAGCTAATAGAGAACTGTCCACTACTATATTCATAAGGTTTGATCTCCTTTTTCGCATTAGGATTGCACTCCGGGCAAGGTCCCATCATTACGATGGAGCCTTTGAACTGATATGCCACCTTACTGCCGCTGCAAGTTCTACACATACCCTTAATCCCTCCGTCTATTTCTACCACCCACCGGCAGTATCTTTACAAATGGTTCTATTCGCTCAAAGATCCGGGCCGCTTTTTTGTCATTCTGTTTCTGTTCGCTCGGCTTGCTGTCTTTCACATTCACCAAATGCTGTTTCAGCTCACTCATGGTTAAATTCGATGTGTAGATCGTCGTTAGGCGTTCCATCCGCCGCTGAAGTATTGGTCCCAGGACTTCATCCCTTGTCCAAGTCGTTAATGACTCGGCCCCGATATCATCCAATATCAACACAGGAACTGTTCTCAAAGCATCAAGTTTGCTTTCAACAGTCTCTGTCTTTGAGCCAATTGCATCTTTAACCTCCAGCAGGAAATCAGGAACATAGACCATCAGTACGCTTACGTCACGCTTAGCCAACTCTTGGGCAATTGCTCCAACAATACGACTTTTGCCTACACCCATTTGACCGTAAAAGTACAAACCTTTTGTTGTTTCACCTTGTACAAATTCATCACAAAAGTTTATTGCCGCCGCAATTGCAGATATCCGCTGCGAGTCAGGTTCAATGTCTTCGAAGGTGGCATTCAGGATGTGAGCCGGGATGTAATGGCTCTTGATCCTTTGACCTATTCCTTGTTCTCTTTCGTGAGCGACCAACAATGGGCATTTCCGAAGTCGGAAGACCAGTTCGTCATCTTTGGTCGGGTTAGGCTCCGCAACGCTTGCATGCCCCTTCTGTTCGTTCTGGCAAGCAAGCAACCCTGGACACTCGCTGCATTTATCGCAATAGGACAGATGCTGTGACAGATCTCTATATCGTTTTGGTTCGGTCAGATCCTCGGTTCGATCAGGAAATTCACTTTTTAATCGCTTAACCTCAGGATGGTTCGCTAGGCGTTCCAGCACCGCAGCCTGCCTTTTAGCAAAACCAGCGGGTATTAATGCCTTTAGTTCTTTGCCGAAGTTCTCCATGTGGCATCAACCTCCCTGTTTAGCCCTTAGTTTTGCAAGCATGCTTTGAATGTCCGACTCGGTGTATTCGCTTGGTGGCACATCTATTTGTGACTCAGGCTTACAAGGCAAAGCACTTTCGGTCCTCTCCCCCTTACCAATATCTTCTCGTAAGGCGTGTAAGGAGAAAATAATGGTCACACAGTAACTCAAACTCCGTATCCCATCGCGCTTATGCTTAGGTTTAAATTTGTCAAAGGACTGATCAATTCCGTCCAAAGCGGTTTGAAGCGGTACACCAGCGGCTAGCAATTCATCAATGCTCGTTTCGTCAGCTGCTGTAATGTATAATCCCTTCCCCCTGCGCTGTAGGTACTTGTTGGCAACGGCATTGTGATAGTCGATATCAGAAGATGATATTTCATCCTGTCCAGAGTCGGCATCTGTTTCAGGAGTGACAGGAACGGCATCCTGTCGGGTGAACGGTATCCCCTCATCTTCGAATTTGATTTCAGTCTCGGGTGTTAAACAACAACTACTTTCTTTTTCTTTAGTCTTACTTCTTACTTCTAGGGGCGTGACATCACCGGGACTGTCCGGGACATTTCCGGGACTAGGTTCAGCAAGCTGTAACTGTTTTCGTTTAGCCCTTTGTTCAGCTTTTCGTTTTCGCTCGTACTCTCGTACCTTTTCAAGAGATTCTGTATTCTGGTGCTTTTCCCAATTCGGAAGGAAGAAAGCTCCTTGTTCAGATATTTCCAACATTCCAAATCTCTCAAAAATAGATAGAGCCATTTTTATGACAGGTAACGGCCTCTTAATCACTGAAATCAACATATCCTCTGTGTAAGGAATGGATTCTGTCAGCATAATATAACCGCCCATATTTGATCGGCCTGTCATAGTCATTAATTTGAGCCATATAACAATGATCGTGTCAGCTTCGGGCATATCTTCGATGATTTTAATTTTTTCGTCGTCAAACATGCCAGTACTGAGCTTGATCCATTTTATTTCTGCCATGTTTCAACCTCTTCTCAGCTTTTGAATCATAAACCTACCTGTTTGCGCTGGCGTTGTTTCCGAACTCCGCTAGCAGAACCTTGAGGCTGTATTTTAAAGAGTTTATTACCTGGTCATTACTTTCCACAGCATTATTCCAGCGGACTTTATCAGCTTCTGCATCTGCTTCTTGGATGCGAAGTTCAATTACCGCCAATTCTGCACGCTGCTCCCTTAGGTTCTTTGCTGCAATATACGCTTCAGCATAAACACGCTTCCTCTCAGCATATTTCTTCTTATAATCCCTTACGGCCTCAGCTGCCTTGCGACCCAAAAGAATCTGGACTTCGGTCAGTAATTCAATCTTACGTGCCAGTGTAGCAGGGTAATCCTGGCTGCATTGATCCGCAAGACTATAAAGCTCTCCGAGCGTATATTGTTTTTGTAGAGACAATGCAGCCACTCCTTTTTTATACATGCGCTCCTATATGGAGTAATCGTTCTCTAACCTCAGGCCAAAGGTATGCTTGTCCACCTTCGCCGTTTTGATCTTTACAAAACCACCGAGAAACTGTTGGCTTACCATACGTGACATAATCTCGCAAGTTTTCTACCCAACCAGACTCTGTACCAGACATCTGTTGAGGCTTAGGATACAAAGGAATAGATTTAGGTGGATCGTATTTCTTCTCTCCCACCCTCATGCCGAGAAAATAAGGATTTCCTTCTGTCTCAACAAGACCGAGCCGCTTCGTTTCCTTGATGAACAACTGGAATTTACGTGATACCCATCCGATTTCATAGAGGTATCCAAGTATAGCGTTAGCGAATTGGATTCTGCCTTCCCTGCCAGCCTGTTTTGCTTTTCGTTTCCAATCTTTCAATTGTCCTTCTGTAGGAACAAACCTTGATTTAGGGTTGGAATGCCCTGATCTCCGAATTAGCTTCCTGATTGCATTTTCAGGAACAGTGTCTAGGTTAAACAGTTCAAAAGCAGCCAAATTAGTGTAATGATCTTTGTTTACAATCACCCACCACATGTTATTGATATTGTGGTAGACAGTTCCACGCATCAACGTGCCTTTTCTGCCTCTGAAATACTTCACTTCACCGTTATTAATCCGTATTCCATCTTTGTCGAGAGCGTTATAATCAGGAAGATTTTCTGAACTCCAGTGTCTGCTTGGCGAATTAAGCTCATGGAATACCTTATCGTATGACGTTTTTAGTACTGGTTCAGAGTCACAAGTAAATCCTTCCTCCAGTAAAAATTGTTCCATATATCTGACTTCAACTAGAAACCGCTTTTGGAGTAGATAAGGCATCTTTTCAAATTTGTTAAAGTCATATCTACCGCCGTTTGGGTTCTCTACATTAATTTCTTGATAGAATTCAAGTTTTGCACCACAATTATATTTTTCACCAACAAACAGAAGTTCTCCCTTGTTGCTAGCAAAACGATCCTTCGAAAGGATTGGATAGTCACGGTCTATTCGTGGATCTGATCCAACGACAAAACCTCTATTTCTCATCATGTCTAACATCCGTAAAAAGGTAGGATGAGATATTTCTTTATCGCCTCTTACAGCTATGCTTGTATTCCAAATGCTAAAATCCTTGTCTCTTCTCACAAGACAGGCCTCCTATTTTCATTTTCAAAATCTTGTGTTATACTTCCGTTGAATTGTTTATTAAATGACCGTGTTGGTAGCACGATCGTTTGTCCGGGCTTCTCTGTCTTTTCTTTTGCGGTATAACTTACGGCAATAGTAATTACAGAAAAGTCCTTCTTCTTTTGGATTAGGAATTTTTTGTCCTTCAAAGACTTCTTTTTCACAATGCTTGCAGCAGCCTATTTTTTTACCGGATATCTTGTATCCTGATTTCTTAGGAGCCTCTAGCCCTTCATATTCTTCATTTTTAAATTCCTCAAGTTCACTTAGTTCGGCAGTAAGCAAGCCTATTTGAGCATGAATTTCGTCAGTCGGTAATCCGAATTTGACAGCATCAATACTGTCCTCGTATAGCTCCCTTAATTGTGCTCTAAGCACCCTAGATTGTTTATACTCGTCCAACTCTCTCAGCTCCATATTTCCGCTTCAAGTTCGTATAATTTCTCCTTCAATTGTCTTTCCTGTTCCTTCAAAGGTTTCATCTTCTGGATGCACACATGATTAGGCCATAGACTATCTGTAATTGCATATTGAGTTTTATATATGGCCTGAAGTTTTTGTTCAGTAAATTCTTTTTCCTTTTGTAGAGCAAGTTTTTTCTTATGTTGTTCAGTTAACCCCAGCATTTCGGTATCTACCGCATGTTGACAATTCAACTTCTGATGCATGAGTAGTACAGCGGATATAAGTGAATCTGCTGGTTGATCCAATGTAAATTCGTGACCTTCATCATCTACGATTGGAATTGAATAAATGGTTTGTGTCTGGCTGGTCATTTTGATTTCGCCTCACGCAGGATATTTCGAACAATAATGGCGTGCTGCAAAGGATTGTTGAACCACAACCGAGCCAATTCTGGAAGAGTCATAGCCAATCTCTCCTTTAGATATAGTCTTCTGGGCGAAAATCTTGGACAAAGTAAATTGCATCGGCGTAATCTATGCGCCGGATATGGCTGTACTTTGCCACGCTGAACATGATTTTCAGCTTGCTCCAGATCATGCGCCGGTATTTACCGACCGTCTCATTAAACTTGCCGTCAGTTTCCTGGTAACGGTCTTTCGTGAGTGCATTGGATCTTATTCTTACTGCATCCTGTAATTGATAGCATTCAGCATCTGTAAGCGTCACGCTATCCCGAACCTCTTGAACCATCATCTGAACTTCTTCCACTTTTTCAGTAACATCCAAATGCATTTGCTTGATACCGTCCACAAGGCCACGAATTGCCATACCTTGAGCCTCCGTAAGCTGCATCTGCTTTTCGACAACAGACAAAAAATTAGGCTGCTGATTAGGATTAATTAATGTCATTTCTCTACCGCCTTCCTGCCGTTCACGGCTGGTCGAATCTGTTCAACAAAGGCTTCCAGCATGTCCAAGCTTTCGGACAACCGCTTCTTTTCAGAACTACTAGCACTACCTATTGCACCCAGCATGAATGAAGTAATTCCGACCTTTTGTAGAAACTGCTTTACATGGATGCTGACTTGAATCGTATTGCTATCAGCCTCAAAACGAAGTTTCTTCATCTGAGCTGCTGCCTGCTGTTCGTCGAAGTCGTCTGGCTGCTGGAGCTTGATAGTCTCAAGTTCTTCCTTAGCTCTTTGATAGCCACCTCGCAACTGTTCTATTTTAAGGCGCTCAGCCTCCAAATCTTCTTTAAGCTTGCCTTTCCAGTATTCGTCACGCTGCTTGAGTTGTGCTTCAGCTTCTTTTTCCTTCTGTCGGATGAACACGGTGGTTTCTTCCTCATGCCGCTCTACTGCGGCAGACACGGCATCCTCAAGTTGATCCGCAGGAATGGCATCCTTGTACTGTCTTTGCAGCTCAAGCTTGTCAAGTTCTGCTTGCTCCGCTCTCTCTTCGGCTTCACGGACAGCGGCCTCCAATCGGTTTTTTGTCTCCACGAACGCTTTATGAGTGCTAATCAATCCTTCATCAAGCTGCTGGATAATCTCCGGTGTGGCATTCTCAGCGATGAACTTCGCCTTATCGTACTGTCTGCCAGAGCCGAACCCTGCTTGATCCGCTACAATGTCTCGTACTTGCCCGATAGGTTGGTCAGGAAAATTTTCCGTACCTCCAGCCATGCGCTCTTTGGCTTTCAAACGTTCGGCCTCTTCAAGTCGCCGCGCCCATTCTACTCGTTCAGAAAAAGTGAACTCTTTACGATGTTCATTTTCAGAAATCTCAAGCTGAAGCTGATGTTCAAAGTCTTTGATTTCCATAATTCTTACTGTCACTTCTGAGCGTCCAAGAAACTGGTGCGCTCTCAAGCGCCGCTCTCCTGCAATCAACTGATAATCTGGTGTTACGACAATAGGATTAATGAGTCCGTTTTGTTCTATATCTCGGGCCAGTTCTTCAATTCCGCCAAAATCCTTGCGGATACGATCACTGACTTTGATTTTGTTGATAGCAATTTGCAAATTGAATCTCCTTTCTATTTTTTACTTCCGATTAAACCTTGCTCATACTCCAGAAGCCACTCTCTTTTAATTTTCCAATGCCTTCCCTGTTTATATGCTTTCAACTTTCCCTGCTTAATTCGGTTAATCACTGTGTATTTACTGATCAGTAGGTAATCAGCTGCGTCTACAACATCTAAAGTAGGTCTTAAAAAAGTGACTAGTTGGTCACTCATAAGATTGCCTCATTTTTCATCCCCAGCATCTTAGCAATTCTAGGCTTTTGTTTCTCTCCAGCCCGAGTACCTTTTAAAATTTCAGAAACATATGGAACTGAAATACCTAATTCCTTAGCGACATCAACTAATTTGATATTTTTCTGGAGCATAATCTTTCTAGCTTCTGCCCCAAAATTAGTGTAGTGTGTCATAAAACTCTCCTTCCACCTGAAAATATTAAGCTAAATTATTGACACTCTACCGAAAATAATCTATTATCTTAAAGAAGAGCAATACAAATAACAGTCGTTGGGGAACGATTTTGTTGGGGTCCTTTTATGTACCCTCTATTTTTTTATTGCCTTCTTTAGCCAATAATTAAGCTATGGACTTATAATAACCTATAATTTTCGGTTGGTCAATATAACAACAGAATATTTTAGGTTTTCCGGTCCGAAAGGAGTATTAATCAGTGGGTCTAGTAGAAAATATCAAAGAACTATGTGAACTGAATGGTATTTCCATTCCTAAACTTGAAAAGGAACTCAGGTTCGGAAATGGGGCAATATATAACTGGGATAAGAGTTCACCAGCTATCGATAAAGTACAGAGAGTAGCCAAACATTTTAAAGTTTCTTTCGATAAGCTATATTACGGGTTTGAGTTAACTGAGTTAAAACGCCTAGTCCATTATGTAAAGAATGGTAGGTCCGATGAGCAGTTTGCAGTAGATACAGGGGTAGACTTTGAAGAACTGTCAAGTATCGCCTTGGGCTTAATAACCGAACCTCCTGCACTTGATACGATTATAAAGATCGCCTCCAGCAATCCTGTAGACCATATCGTTAGTGAGGAAGATTTGGTGAAAGCGGCAGGTTATTCATTAGAAGATCTTGAAAACATAAAATCAGATGACCAAGAATTTCAGGATATTCAGACTATAGCGGCTCACTTTGACGGAGAAGATTACACAGATGAAGAAATGCAAGAAATCCTTGACTACGTAAAATACATCAAGTCAAAAAGGAAATGATGCCATGTCATATACCCTGCTATCTCAACTTATGAACGAAGCTGCATCATCGGGGGTGGAGGTTCTGGAACGCCCTTTTAAAAACTTAAAACTAAAAGGGCTATACATTGATAAAGTGATAACCATTAATTCTGCGACCACTCAATCACTCAGTGAGAAATGTTGTACTTTGGCAGAAGAAATTGGGCATTATCATACTTCTGTCGGGAATATTCTCGACCAAGCCGATATTAGAAACCGGAAACAGGAACTCAGAGCGAGACAATGGGCCTATCAACGGCTTATTCCACTTTCAGCGATTATTCAGGCCCACCAGGCAAGAGTTAAAGGAAGGTATGAAATTGCAGAATTTCTTGGGGTAACTGAAGAGTTTTTGCAAGCGTCTATTGATCGTTATCAACAGATATATGAAATTTATACTGTTTGTGACGGATACTTAATCTATTTTGATCCTTTGGGTGTAGTAGAAATATTTTAATTGAACTTTGCGCTTCCCAGCCGCAAGGCTGTTTAAATATACTCTATAACAGAACATATGTTCTTATACTTTTGAAAGAAAGGAGTCAAAACTGTGAAAAAGAAAGGAAGCTCCACGAAGAGAAAGTTGCCAACAAATGTAAGGGAACGTGATGGCAAGTATTCTTACCGCTACTACATCCCCACTACCAAATTCGTTGATGGGGAGGAAAAGAAAAGCAGCAAAGAAATGGAATCGCCTAGGTTTGACACGATTCAGGAGGCAATTGATTTTGGGATATTGATCGAGGCGAAAAAGATACAGAAAAAGTTGAAATACACAGACGACCTAACAGTAAGGACTTGGAGTCAGACTTGGCTTAAAGCCTATATCATAGAGCGAGAGCCCGCTGGCAACACGATCAAAAGTCGCGTGTATGGACTAGGTGTTCTGTTGAAGCAATTTGGTGGCTTTGCGCTTGCAGACGTGACCGCGAGTCAATATCAGGATTTCCTTTATAAGCTAAAAGAAGAGGGTAAGAGCCGCAGCACTATTACCACTATACACACAGCAGCTTCTCTTATGTTTGAACACGCTAAACGAAATGGCTTGATCGAGTCCGATCCAACCGCTGATGCAGTTATACCAAAGGAGAAAAAAAAGGCACGGAAAGCAGGAGAAAAAAGACAAGTCCTCCCCAAATTTCTTGAGAAGGACGAGTTAAAAAAATTTCTACAACTAGCCAGGTTTATGCTTACAACCAACATGTGGGCTTTTTTCATTGTATTAGCCTACACAGGCTTACGAATCAGTGAAGCAGCAGGACTTCAGTGGGACGATATTGATTTTGATGCACGAACGATTGATGTAAACAAACAGCTTTACGGTACAAGCGTTCTTAAGTATTCCTTTATTCCTCCAAAGAATGAACAAAGCGAACGCATTGTAAGCTTTGGAGATACTGTAGCCAAGGCTCTCGGATTATTGAAGGAATGGCAAAAGGATGAACGCCTTTCTGCCAAAAAGTTTAACCCGAAGGATAATTTTGTTTTTTGGTGTCCATCTTATCCTGGATATCCAGTTCAAGTCACAAGGGTGGGGGACTATATGAAGAAGGTTCTTGCGAAAGCTGAATTGCCGACAAATCTTACTCCACACAGTTTACGCCATACCCATGTATCGTTACTCGCTTCTAATCCGCGAGTTGGACTGCCTGAGATTCAGGCACGAATCGGGCACAAGAGCAATTCTAAAGTTACAGAACTGATCTATCTCCACGTCACAAAAAACCGCCAAATCAAGATTGCTGATGATTTTGAATGGGCAATCAACAATTAGAAGTGCGGGTAATTTGCGGGTAACTTGCTCGAATCCATAACCTCGAAAACCCTTGCCACATAAGGCAATTTGGCTATATAACTAGCTCTTGGCTAAATATAGAACATGTAATTGTCCAATTCATCATGTTCTTGGTATGTGATCAAATCCTTAAGTGTAGTAGAATCCAACACTTCAGCGATGCTGTCACGAATTCGCAGCC
>RCUF01000091.1_pt1 | contig 57806 bp, 47 predicted proteins | sample 2166311 | NCBI WGS metagenome assembly RCUF01 (sample SAMN09932608, study PRJNA488358) | compost metagenome | feature: garden; material: soil; isolation source: compost soil in 4-hydroxybenzonitrile-enriched culture | place: Germany: Experimental Botanical Garden Goettingen | collected 2016-01-27
GCAAAATAAGACGCTACATTGCGGCAGTTGAGGCATCTGAAAACCTTGATTCAAAGACAACGGATTGGATATCATGGGCAAAAGCCAAGGCAGACTGGTATGACCCAACGATTGCCCGTGAAGACGAAATTTTCGGGAAACGCGATCACCAAAAGAACGCTGACCAAAAGAAGCTTGAGCGTAGATGGTGGTAATGAACGGGAAAAGCAAGTGTCTGCGTGTCTTCAGGTCTTCTTGCTTTTCCAAGAGAAAGATACGATTTCGCATGCTTAAATCGCATCCGGTCACCATAAATTCACGTATTTTTTTACCATGTCCTGCGAGATATGTGCTAAAATGTCCTGTAAATTGTAAGTATCACCTTCATGTATAATATACAACTCGGCAAATGTATGTTATATATTATTCGGCCTAGAACTCACTCCCTTAATCCCGCGGCTTTCAACTTTAGCCAATGACTCCTTTACATCAACCTGACTCATTTTAAGCTTAGTCAGCTAACCAACCTACACATGCTCAGCAGGATTATGCACAATCCTGCCTTCGTCTTGTAATAACTTAACAATTCATTTTATGGTTTCGATCCGGTATACTCCATCTTTTCAACCATTACCATAATGTAATTTGTAGAAAGTCCATAGGGACCACATAAAATTTTGGCTCCTACTCTTCGGAAATATAACCGAACTCTTTAATGCTACAATATTCAATCAGAATCGAACAATCCTATAACTATCGATTACTGATTTGTTTTTTAAATCAGAAATTGCTGTTCTATATGCAATATAAAACTACCTACTAATTTTTGGAGCAGTAGATCTTATTGAGCATTAGCGAAATATGAAGTATGATATACAATAGGAAATAATTCCTAATTAGTGTTACCAATGAAGTATACTTCAACTTTGAAATTGAGTAGTTCTCAAGTTTGTAACAATGGAATGGAGATAATGAAATGAGTACAAATACATCAAAACAAAAACGTGAGGATTTACTTAATAAAATTAATCATATTCGCAACTTTATATCCAAATCAACACAGGATTCAAATACAGACGAGCTGTTCACTTATTTAAACGATTTAGAAAAAGAATTGACTAATAAAAAATTCGGATTAGTTTTTGAAGAGCACTCGGAGTTAATTGACAAGATACTGGCTGCTCATTCACCTGTTTTAGTTGAAGATAAGGACTTACTTATTAATAATAATCCTCAGATGAACTTTTTGATAGAAGGAGACAATTTGGCGAGCCTTAAGTTATTGTTGAAGACTCACAAGGAAAAAGTTGATTTGGTTTATATTGATCCACCATATAATACACTAAAAGAAGGATTTACTTACTCTGATACTTTAGTTGATAAAAATGATACATATAGGCACTCTAAATGGTCTTCTTTTATGTACAGACGTTTAGAGATTGCAAGGAAACTTTTATCATCCCACGGGGCAATATTTATTTCTATTGATGATAATGAGGTTGCTGCCCTTAGACTTTTATGTGACGAGATATTCGGATACCAAAATTTTATTGCTAATATAGTTTGGGAAAAAAAGTATTCACCACAAAATGATGCAAAGTGGTTATCCGATAGCCATGATCACATACTAGTATATGCCAAAAACAAAGAGAAGTGGCGCCCAAACCTTTTAAAGCGCACAGCAGAAATGGATAAACGATATAAAAATCCAGATAATGATCCACGAGGGCCTTGGAAAGCAGCCGATTTTTCAGCTAAAACATACAGCCCTACTGGTGATTATTTAATCACAACTCCAAGCGGAAGAATAGTATCTCCTCCTAGTAGTAGAAGTTGGATTACAAATGAACAACGCTTTAAAGATTTAGTTGCTGATAACAGAATTTGGTTTGGGAAAAATGGAAACAATGTGCCAGCTCAAAAAAAATTCTTGTCCGAGGTCCAACAAGGTAGTGTTTCTAAAACAATATGGTTTAGAACAGAAGTGGGAGACAACCAAGTTGGTGTTCAAGAGTTAAAGAAAATATTTGAAGGTAAAGGAGTCTTCACCAATCCCAAGCCTGTAAGTCTACTTGAACGTATCATTGAAATTGCCTCACAACCCAGTAGTTGTATTTTAGATTTTTTTGCTGGAAGCGGCACAACTGGACACGCTGTCTTAAAATACAATCAAGAACACAAAGATAGCAACCGTAGCTTTATCCTATGTACCAATAATGAAAATAACATTTGCAAAGAAATAACGTATGAGCGTATTAAACGCGTTATTTGCAAAGAAGAATTTTATGCAAGCCTAAAATACTATAAAGTTGACTATATTCCTACCTCAGAGCGTCTTTACTACGAATACGCCGATGAACTACTTCTTCATACTCGTGAATTAGTGGAATTAGAGAATGGAATAAACCTTATTAACAACTCTGAAATCGGGATTGTTCTCACTGAAGAAGAACTACAATTATATATCAAAAATACTAACAATCTCTCTAAATGCAGAAGGTTGTATATGGGGCATAACCTTTTACCAACTGCGGAACAAGAATCGCTATTTAAAGAGAATAACATTGAAGTTAATATTGTCCCTGACTACTATTATAGGGATTTGCAGGAGAGATGAGAAAATGGAATTAAGAGAATTTCAATTAACCGCTGTAAAAGAATTGTTTGAAGCTATGGATAAATCGGCTCAAGAAATTATTTTGAAAAGTCCTACTGGTAGTGGGAAAACAATTATTCTGACATATTTCATGCAACAATACATGCTCTCCTATCCGAATACAGTATTTATATGGCTTACACCAGGTAAGGGTTCGCTTGAAGAACAAAGTAAAGCAAAAATGGATAGGTACATTCATATGTCTCAAACAAAATTACTTCCCGATGTTATGACAAGTGGATTTGACGAGAACGATTCTTGTTTTATAAATTGGGAAAAACTAAACAAAAAAGGGAATAACGCCCTCAAGGAGAGCGAGCGAACCAACTTTATTGAACATATAAATCGCGCTCTACAAAATGGACTTCGTTTTGTAATCGTAGTAGATGAGAGCCATCAAAATAATACTGTAAAAGCAGAAGAAATTATTCAATACTTCCATACAAAAAAAATCATCCGCTGTTCTGCGACCCCCAGAGGCATTGCAGGAGCAGAGATAATTGACATTCCTGAAGAAGAAGTTATTGTAGCAGGATTAATTAAAAAAATGCTAGTAATAAATGAAAACTTCGAGCAAGTTATACAAACAGAAAATCAAATAAATTATCTACTTGAAAGAGCATGTGCTAAGCATCGAGAGATACGTTCAGCTTTACTACAAAATGATATACAAGTTAATCCACTCATTATTATACAGTTGCCAAATAATTCTGATCTTCTACAAACTACGGTCGAACAATGGTTTGAAAAAAAGGGATGGACTTATGAAAATGGCCAACTCGCAGTTTGGTTGTCCAATCAACATGAAAACTTAGAAAAAATAGAAGAACTAGACTCCCTTGCCTCAGCTATAATAATTAAGCAGGCTGTTGCTACAGGATGGGACTGTCCCCGCGCACAAATTCTTGTTAAGCTTCGAGATAATATGGATGAAACTTTTGAAATTCAAACAATTGGACGAATACGCCGAATGGCTGAAGCAAAACACTATGAAATTGAATTGCTTGATAGTTGTTATCTTTACACGTTTGATGAAAAATTTACAGAAGGAGTCAAGCTTAGCATGGGAAAGGGTGCACTAGATGCCAGTACCCTTTTTCTAAAAAAAGATTATGTAAATATTAGCCTTACATCTGAGCATAGAACAATGGTAACAGATCATCGTGATCCTCAAAAAGCACTTCTCGCCATTGCCAAATATTTTGAACACACTATTAAAACGGGTACGAACAGAACAGAAAATACATTATTACTTAGAACAGCTGGTTTCGTGATTAGTGATGATATATACCGCCATACATATTCAGGTGAAACTGCTACTATTAATAAAGCTGCAGTATCCGACATGAATAAGATAGCTGTGACCGAAAAATTAAACACTCATACACATGGTCGCGAATACCATCAGAAAATTGGTAAGCTAGGTATGGAAATAGGGATGGGATACAGCTATATGAATACAATTATTCGTAGGCTGTTCGAGAAAAATTCAAATTACAATAGAAAAATTTTAAATTTAGATTTGAAACAAGTCTATTCCTTTGTTATTAATAATACAGAAAGACTACGACATATAATTCGAGAGGCAATGGCCATGGAGATTGCACAAATGCAACTGCAGTTCGATGCTAACCAAGTCTCAAAAAATATATTTAAAATTCCTCAAACATGTTTATTTACCTATGATAAATTATCTAAAGGTCAAATTGAAATGAAAAAAAATGTATATTCTGGATATCTCTCCTCTGCTGAACCACGATCATCCGGTGAGAGAATATTCGAGAAATTTTGTGAACAAGTCTCAAGTATTGAGTGGATATATAAAAATGGAGATAAGGGAAGTGAATATTTATCAATTGTATACAACGATAACTCCGGAAAACAAAGAAATTTCTTTCCTGACTATATTATTTGTGTACAAAGTGAAATATGGATTATTGAAACAAAAGGTGGATTTGATAGAAAAGGCAATAGTCAAGACATTGATATTTTTTCACCGAAGAAATTTGAAGTATTAAAGAATTACTTAGAACGTTACAATCTTAAAGGTGGATTTGTACGTTATGATAATAAGAGTAATGAGCTATGTATCTGTACAGAAAAATATAGCGACAACGTAGACAGCAGTGAATGGCAACTTCTCAGTAATGTAATTTTGTGAGGTGCTTAGGATTGAAAGTTGTTGACTTTAAACAATTACCTGCGACAGGTAAAGCAACTGTACATTTTATTAGAATTGATCCAGAGGATTTGCAAGAAACATTAGGAAATATTCTTCATACTTTAATGGATATGTCATGGCTTAAAAAATTTGATGAGTCCTTTATGCAAAAAAGCTTCGAGAATCGTGCTATGAAGACACTCGACGATATAAAAAGAAAATTTGAAAGCCCGCAAGTTGATAAAGTTGCCAGTGATGCCGCTGAATACGTCATTTCAGAGCTAGCCAGAAAATCATTAGTAGATAAATTAAACTATCTTAACATTCCATTAGCAGAGTTGCTTGGAAAAAAAGTTTCTGGGAATCCCGGATTTGATTTTCATAGTCAGAACGGTACTACTGATACTGTGATCTTTGGAGAGGCTAAATATGTAGCACGGCAAAGTGGCTATCAGAGTGCTTTATCACAGGTTGTAAGATTTGTAAATGATCGCAAAGATATAGACGATGTTGGAGATCTAAAACAATTTTGTACTCCTGTTGCTTTACAGAGAGTCATTGATGGAAATAAGGGATTTGCTATAGCATTCTCAGCAAAAAGAACAAAGACACCAGCACTAATTAAAACAATAACTAAACATCAAAACTTTCTTGATTTGTTATGTTACGACGAAGTTATATTGATAGCGGTGAATCTATGAATACTATATTTGATCAAGGTAATTTGATTTCGAAAATAAGAGATGGAAAAGAAATGGATAAAATTTCATCATATGTTCGAATTAATCTCTTCGAAGAAGGTCCTATTGATACTGTTGTTCTTGAAATCCTATCATATTTTAAATTATTTCAACCTAAGTATTTTAGTACTTTTGAAAATGAAGTTATTGAGAGTATGGGTTTATTTTTCAAATCATTGAAGCCTGATACATTACGTGGTGCACTTTTTGATTTATACAACCAATATATAATAGAACAATTTGGAGAGAACTACACTCCTATGCAAGCAAATATTATTAAGCAGATAAGATCTAATCAGTTCATTAGTTTTTCTGCACCTACAAGTACAGGGAAATCATTTGTATTTCGAAACCTGATAAAAATGGCCTCCCATGATGTGGTTGTTATAGTACCTTCAAGAGCATTAATAAATGAATACTATGATAAAGTACGGGAGATTGTTGATATTAAAAAAGTAAATATCCTTACTTTTGTAGATAGAATTAATATAAAACATTCATTAAGAAATGTATTTATTCTTACACCAGAACGAGCTAGGGATTTATTTAAAAATAGAGAGTGGTTAAATATTGATTTTGTTTTGTTTGATGAGGCACAACTTAGTGATGAGAGGTCTGTACGTGGACTTTATTTCGATAGTATCGTGCGTCGGATTTTAAAAACATTCCCTAATACAAAATGTATTTTTGCTCATCCCTTTATAACTAATCCTGAAGCTCAATTTAAGAAAAACGAAATAGACTTAGAAGAAACCTCTTTTGCGTATCAATATCAACAAAAAAATGTTGGGCAAATTTTTTTTGTTAACGATACCTCAACCAATAAATTCTATCATATAGGTACAAATAAAGAGATTATGGGCAAACATAAGTTAGAGTCCAATTTTGATCCTATCGAAAAAGCAATTAAAAATGGTGGAAGTGTTTTAATCTATGTCTCAAAAAAACATATCTATGATAAAACAATCTACGCCCATTTCAATAAATATATTAACATGTGCTTGCCAATTCAAGACGCTGATGGTTTAAAGATGATAGAGTCATTACGAGAGTATATCGGAGCCTCAAAAAAGGATAAGCAATTCTACAATTCTGAAATGTTAGAAAAGCTATCCTGTGGCATAGTTATTCATCATGGATCTATGCCTTTAACTGCACGTCTTATATTAGAGCAATTCACACAAAAGGGGTTTTGTCGGATTTGTTTTGCCACTTCAACATTAGAGCAAGGTATTAATATGCCCTTTGATGTTGTTTATCTTGATAGATTTGAATCAAGCTCATCACTTTCTGTGAAAAACCTCATTGGACGTGCGGGGCGCTCTACTTCAAAACAAGTATTTGATTATGGGAGTGTAATTGTCCATAAATCTGCAATAACCTCATTAAGAAAAGTATTAATGAAGAAAGAGCCTCTTTCTGAAATATCACATTTAGATATTCAAGAAGATGGATTTGATAAAAAGTATAATGAGTTTAAAGAAGCAATTAAAAATGATACATTTTCTGATGAATATAATTTGACCGAAGCTGATGTTGAAAAGCTTCGATCAGAAGAAGTAACAATGATAATCCCTATTCTACTTGATATGCTATTTCAAAATAATGATATTATTACAACTAACACTGAGGAAGTAGATTTGAAAGAAGTTTATCAAGATTTTCATAAACTCTATGAATACTACCTTGGTCGTGATTTAGAGGCTGGAGAAAAGCTTGTTTTGAGTAATGCAATCAAAATAATGTTATGGAGAATACGCGGCAGAACCTTTAAAAGTATATGTCAATTCCGTTATGCTTATGCGTCACGCTCTACAGAGAGAAGAGAACTCTATAGAGTCGGGGATAACAAAATGGCGGAAGAATTAGCTGTTAAATATATGTGTGGTTATCATGACATCCCAGATAAGAATTTAAAAAAATACCCTCTCTTCGACAGTAATGTAAAAGCTAAAGATGTTGACTATGATCTCATTGTGTACGACACATATGATTATTTGGATAAGTTAATAGGATTTAAGTTGAGCGATATATACTATGCAATTTTTTTTCAATTCTACTTAGAACATAAAGATGATCGTGCACTCCAACTTGCGAAATATTTGAAATACGGTACAAATAGTATTGATGAGATCTGGATGCTTCGATATGGATTAACTTTTGACGACATTGAATGGGCTAAGAAATGCATTTCTTCCATTGATGAGAATGAAATTGTTTTCAACAAAAACATATATGAATTAGAAAAAGAACAACTTAAGGTAATAGAACAATTCATTCATACAGCATCAATTGACTAAAGCTTTTTAGCTTGTTTTTATATAGGTGGATACTTCAATACGGCAGAGTATTTGGTGCATTTGTAAAAACCATTTCAGACGAAGGTATCGGGGACAAATTTCAGAACACCCTCCCCTGTTTTACCTGGAATCGTCACCTTCAATTCATACTTAATAGGAATCTCCTATTAAGTATGAATTTATTCGATTCGTTAAAAAATCGCATTAGCCATTATTGTTCATAGATTCTTCATTGTTCTCCCCAGGAACAATGGAGCTTATTTTCTGACTCAACACTGAAATCAGTGCTTGACTTGTGGGTGATGAGGTCCTACGGGCTTGTAGGGTTCTTACAATCGCTGCCCCTCCTAGATTTTCCTGATTCAATAAATTCTTATAAGGTAGAAATTCACTCACAAAGGCGACCAAGCGTAGGATTTCGATGCAGCTTTCTTTCAGAAAGCTTTAAGTTTTTCCAAAATCCCTACGAACCTCCGCTCTATAGATGCCTTTGGTCAAGCACTGATTTTTAGATTGAGTCTTTTTTCATTCTAAAAATCCCGCAGATTCAATTATTATAATTCCCTATTCTAAAAAAACACTATATTTACTCAAAAGATAAGATAGCTCTTAGATTAAATACTATAACATTGCAACATTGAAAAGACAAAAATTAAAAATAAGTTTAAAAAGAACACAGAAGAAGCATTTTTCATAATAGTCCTGTGCTCTTTCTTAGTCTCAGTAGTTAACTAAATTTTTATCCATTTCTTCAAGTTCTAAAATCAATTCACCTTCTCTTATGTCGAAAATATTTTCACTTTTATTCCCAAAATTATCTCTTATCACAAAACAAGGTGTTGTCAATTGTTCAATATGAATTCTCAAATCAAATAATATTCCCTTAAGATTATAAGTATCTGATCTTTCTTCCATATTAGATAACTTTTCTTTTAAAGCAAACTCAAAGTTATGAATTTTCTTTATTTGGCTATTAAGTATAAAATAGTTATGTTCTAACTCAATTATAGCATTAATATACTTTTGTCGGTGTGTTGTTGGAGTATAGAAAATCAAATCAATAAGCTGTTTTTTTTCAACTTTATGCTCGTATTTGGAATCCACTAGATTTGTTATATTTTGCATAATTCTTGTATATACTTGACTAGGATCAGTGAATCTACCAAATTCCATTTTGTTAGCAAACATCTCTTTTGTTGCACAAATAGCCTGTTCAAGCTCCCTCCCTCTTTGTTTTAAAATATTGTCTTCTGCTCTATATAATTGTATAAACATTAATTCATTGTTAGCATTGTTTACATTTTTTTTAATTTCTTCAATTTTACGTTTGGCCAAAATATCACGTTGATTATAAATATAATCTAAATCAGTTCTTATCATTTTACAATTTCGCGTACCTTTTCTAATCCATGAATCACCTTCATAAATATGTTTTTTATCAATACCAGATCTCTTTTTAATCATATACGGTTTATTAATACAATCATAAATTCTTAGTACTCCAATATTAACCCCATTATGGCTTATTACACTATATTCAATATTAATATTTGGTTCAATATATTCTGAGACTAGTTCTTCGAATATAGCAACATCATAAGTCATGTTAATACCACGTATTACTTTATCATTTGTTATTCCATATATAATATACTTGTCATCAAATATATGTGAATTAGCCATTGCAATAATATCTTTTAAGAAATCTATTTTCTTTTCTTTTCGATATTCCTCTTCCTTATAATCTAAATATGAAGATTCGTTTTCATTTTCAATAATTTCTATAATTCTATCCTTGTTCATAAATCCTACATTCTCCCTTCTCTAGGAAATTTGCGAGTATTTTATATCCAAAGTTAATCTCTTAATAGCTTTTTAAACTGTAAAAAATTTTCAAGAAAATCACCTTGTCTGGAACCTGAAAAAAAAGTCCTCTTCCCATATTAACCAATATAATATCTCAAGACTACCTATATAGTTCGACAGTTACAATAAAACTATATAACTGCTTGTTTCTTCTGAAATTTAACAAAAGAACAACTAAGATGATACCCCAAAAGAATTAAACCTACTTCTTCTACTGTAATTTAAATTAAACCCTCCCATACATCACCTGCTTATCCCGATCAAACAAATTCCGATATACCACCTGTCCGCGGCTGGAGGAAGCATCGACGACCTTTCCATTACCTGCATAAATGCCGACATGCGTAATGTCCATAAAACGACCATTGCGTTCATAGCTCCAAAACACCAAATCTCCCGGAGCTAAATACTCATATTGGATTGCGAGATTGTTATCTACTATATAACGTGCCTGTTCTGCCGCAGTGCGTGGCAACTGAATATTTAACTGCTTATAAGCCCACTGTACCAGATAGCTACAATCTGTGTAACTCTCGATTCCTGCCTTGGGCTGGCTATACGGATCACCTAAACGAGTTAGTGCTAGCTTAACCGCCTCAGCCCCATATGCTCCCTCTGGCAAATCTCGATAAACCAGTTCAAGCTGCTCCTGTGATAAGCCTGTATCACTATCCTTACCTAAAAGAGCAAACATAAGAGTCCTGAATTCCTCTGAAAGCATCTCCTCCATAAGTGTATATTGATCGTTTGTAAAGCTATATTCCCCTGCTTGCTCCTCGGCTGTCCGGCTAGTAATCGTAATATGGAGAACCGTTTCATACGTTGTCACCGTTTTATTTTCTAAGCTACCATCCTCCTGTTCTACCGCTACTGTTTCCTCATGCTTTATCTTTTCTAAATCGTAATCAATGATGTTCATATCCCAAAAGACGGAGCGAATCATTTCCTCACGCGTTGCATCAAGGGTGACCACATCCATTCCACCTTCAGCGTCCAGCGCCGTCTTAACTGCAAAGACTGCAATGACATCACTCCAGTTATCTACACGAGTATTATCTGCACCACCAATATAATTCAGCTCCTCACGATCAACAGTTCCTGCATTTTGCCTAATCTCCTCTAGTCTATCAACAAATGCAGCATCCATTTCTTGGACAATCTCAGACAAGGGCTTTACATCCTGCTCCGTATTTTCGTCAGAAAAGAAAATGACAAAGGGGGATGCTATAAGAGAAGCAACCGCTAATACGATACACATCAGCATAATGACGGAGCCACTCACTCCTAATAAAGCCATGATTCCCTTCACTGCCACAGCGGCAGCCTTTACCACGATACGAAGGATGCGAAGATTAAAACGGGTCGTGACCTGTATTCTTTGTATATTTCTTCGAGCTAGAGCTGCCTGAGCAACTGCCTTTTTAGCTTGCTCTACACCACCCTTTTTAAGAGTTGAAGCATTCATACTGCTTTTGGATCTGCTGGATGTGCCTAACCTTGTTTGTTTGGTTAAGGTTTTGATTATTTTCTGCCCTCTGGCAGTAATGGAATGACGAATTGGCTTAGAATATTTTGGCTTCCTAGCAAACTGAAAAGTTGACTGTACTCGGGAGAATGCCCTTCCACCATTGCCAGGTTGTTGCCTACGGCTAGACTGACGATTCAAATAAGAGCGAGCATTTAATTGAGATGCAGGATGCTTTTCATGCTCCGCTAGTATTTTTCTGCTTTTCTGCTGCTTAATAGACTGCAATTTCAGTTTGAACTTTCGTCCAATATACAAAAGCCGAGCATTAGCCCGGCCTTTCGCATTCCCCTGCTTTTTTAGAATTCTATCTGATAAGCTCACGTTCAAGGTCTGTCCAGGCCTAAGAATTTTATGTTGAACGTCCCGATACCTAGCATGACTTACTAATACTTTAATTTGCTTCATACTACGTGGCAGCTGAGTCAATGTTGTTTTTCTACCGTTTAGTGTAGATTGCTTTGATGCCTTTCTTCGTACTGTTATTCCTTTTCCAATCTGTCCCTGTCTGTTTACGCTTACGTTACGCTTATTATTTGTCAATGCAGGTGAGTCCTCATTACTTATCATGCGAGAAGCTCTTTTTGAAATCGGTTTGATTAAATGTCCACCTATTCGCATTGAGCGCTGCAAAGCATCACTCGATTTCTCCTTAGCATATTCAACTGGAGAATATGCCCCTGATTCATCCTTATCCTTCTGCTTAGGTTGGATTATAGCTGCTCGTGTTTTATCAAGTAGCTGTACGTGCCTCTCCAGCCTTTTTACATCTCTATGCGTAGTCCTTGTTTTTATATCCTTCACACCATCACCTCCACAGTATTTATCGAGTACGGTTATTAATGCTTTTGGTGATACGTTCATGCTCCCTACAGTATTCAGGGTAACGCAATCGGATAGCCTCAAAGAAGTAAGGCCCGTAGCTACAGTCAAATAGCTCATGTGGAGTGGAGTAACGCTCCTTTCCATCCTCAGTCCAACCGTTCCACAAATTAAAGGCCAAACGGCTTGTTCGATTTGTGCTACTGGTCTGCCACGCGGCGCTGAGACCTGCAGGCTTAATGCTGTCATTTGAATAATCAAATAGCTCATTCGCATGGCTTCTCGTTTCCCATGAAATCCCTAACACATAAAAAACGGCTCGATGATAGGCATCTGTGCAATTGGCCCTTCGTAGCGACTCATAATAAAAACGTTCGTGCTCCTCATCTCGAAACATTTTTGGCTGCATGTTAAATCGCTCCCCTCATATGAATGCAGCGACTGGTCACCAGCACCAGCCGCTGCACTACGAAATGATCCTCTAACAATCCCATCATTTTTATAGATAAATCGGACCTGTTACTTACAACTGTATGTTATAAAGTAAGCGAGACAGCTTTTTCAGACCACTGTTTATAGACTTGCGAACCGCACGCTCGTCCACCTTTTCAATCTGAGCAATAGCAACCTTGCTTAAGCCTAAGAAATAATGGGCATAAATGCGTCTGAAGCTCTTTTCCGACAACTGGCTCATCGCCTTATAAATCTCCTCCCGAAGCCAAGCATCCTCGAACTCCATTTCAGAAGATCGAATTGGGAATAGAACTTGATGCTCCATGCCGTCGTTAACATCCAGTGAATAATAAGCACGATGACGATACGCACGAAGCTTGTATGCGCTATCCAGATTATCAAAGCGACGCATTTCCTCAACAATTTCTTCATCCACCTCAACCCATACATCTGTTGTATAGAAGGGATACAGGTCTTTTAAATTTATTTTCATCGTTCTTACCTCCGTTTTTGGTTTTTTGTGCAAACCAAAACAGAGGAGGAGAACGACAGCCTGTCCCATGCTTCAAAAATCCATTAGCAGAACAAAAAGAACCCCAAAGCAAAATGCGTTTAGAGTCCGCAGGTATAGTAAAAATTAAAAATTGACACAAGGATAATAGAGTAGCGTATACAGCAAAATTGCTCTGCGCTACCAGCCTCTTTGCAGCATAAGCTGCACGTGATTTGATATGAAAGGCACTCGTCCACAAAATATCAACTCCCGCTCACATAGCAACACCAGTGAGAAGAAAGCCTGCTAATTATCTATTCAGGTGTCGCTACTCGTAAGTGAAATCAAACTTAGAACCTCTCAACCTATACAGCCTCCAAATCAAATTCAAAATAACTACATTTTTAGATAAAAATCCCTACATACTATATGTCGCTCGAACCACGCTAAATCACGAAATCAGGAGATAATCCCTACTTTTAGTCATAAAATTGAAATTCTTGTAATCTATTTGAAGCTTGTCTTTGGATGAATGTGGTAAAATATAGGAGAATAGAACCAACTCTTTACTTAGTAGCGCTACTTGTCATCACTAGCTAAGAGGAGGAAAAGCTTATGTACAGCTTGAAAACCAACGGGGAATTTTTAGAGGAAATCTATCGAAGTCATGCCAAACAAATTCGTTTGTATTGCAAAAGGCTTTTGCAAGGTCATTACATGGATGCAACTGAGGAGTGCGTGCAAAATACCTTCCTGCATGCAGGTCAACAAGCAAACAAGCTAAAAAAACATCCGAATATTAGGGGCTGGCTCTATAGAACCTCCCGAAATCAGGTAAACAATGTTTTTCGAAAATGCTATATTAAGAAAAAATATGAGGTTGACCTTCACTGTAAGGTAGAGGATATGATAGTCTGTGGCTGTCTGTTTTTAGATGAAGCGCTATTTCCTTCAGCTAACATAAGCAAATTGGTTGAAGAGCTTTTGAATAAGCTCAAGCCTCGTGAGCAGGAATTGTATCAGGACTACTTTAAACAGCACCTGTCCATATTGGAATTGAGTATGAAATATGGCATCTCTCCTACAGCAGTTACCAGTCGAATACATAGACTGAGGAGGAAAATGAAGCAATTGCTTCAGGAGGCATTGTAGTTAACCAAATCAAAAATGAAACACAAGGAGGCGACTGTCCATCGTCACATGGACAGTCGCCTCCTTGTGGTTAAGCTCTACTCACCGGGCTTCGTCGTCATTAAGCTATACAGTCTCGTATGTCGTGGAAACTTATCTGTGAATGGCACTAATGAGCTGCCCACCTTCAGTAGACCGTTTCCGGCATCTACATTTGTAATATAGGACAATTGCAGATCAGAAATATTCAATAGCTCCGCTAGTTCTCTTCTATCCGTGCTTGCTTGATTCAGCATCACAATAAACTCGCTGTTGGCCAGCATTGTTCTAGCCGTATGGCTTTGCAATAGGTCGTCCACATTTTGTGTAATTCCCGTACAAAAAGCGCCATATTTTCTGACTCGCTTCCAGAGCGTAAACAGAAAATTGGCGCTATATTCATGCTGGAACAGCAGATAGATTTCATCTATGAAGATGAACGTATTTCTCCCTTTTGCCCGGTTTTGCGTAATTCGATTAAGAATGCTATCCAAGACGACCAGCATCCCAATTGGCAGTAGCTGCTTTCCTAAATCCAGAATGTCATAGCAAATAAGGCGGTTGTTCACATTTACATTGGTTGGTTTAGCAAAGGTGTTCAAGCTGCCGGCAGTAAACAGCTCAATGGCTAGTGCAATATCCTGAGCCTCCGGCTCGGATTGCTTGAGCAGCTCTGCTCTAAAATCCTGCAGGGTAGGTGGATCTCCCTTGTAATTGTTTTGCAGGAACCTTCGATATACACTGGCTGTGCAACGGTCAATAAGTGATTTTTCCTTTGCGCCCAAGTGATGCCCACCCATTAGCTGCTCACAGAGAGATAGCACAAATTCTGATTTTAAAATGATGGGATTGGCGCCATCCCCATACTGACGATTCATATCCATCGCATTAATATGGTTTGGCGAGGTTGCTGAAATATGAATCGTTTCGCCTCCCATTGCTTCAACCAGTGCCGAATATTCGCGCTCCGGATCAATGAGAATGACATCGTCATCTGTAGCCAGCACCTGATTGACGATTTCTCGCTTGGCAGTAAAGCTTTTCCCTGAACCAGATACTCCTAAAATGAAGCTGTTTCCATTTAACAGCTGCTTCCGATTGGCAATGAGCATGTTCTTGCTAATGACATTTTGCCCATAATAAATGCCCTCGGGATGGATGACCTCCTGCGCCCGAAAGGGAATGAATACTGCCGTGCTTTCCGTAGTCAACGTTCTGAGCGCATGCACCTTCCTTATCCCGAAGGGCAATGCCGTATTCAGTCCATCCATTTGCTGATAGCTCAGTGTGGAGAATTGGCACAGGTGCTTACGCGCTGTTGTCAGCAGCGCCTCTGTATCACTATCAAGCTGCTCCTTACTTTTAGCAACATGCACCATCGTCAGCAGACCAAACATCATACGCTGGTCACGTGTAGTCAAATCATCCAGGAACTCCTTACTCTGCTTGCGCTGCTGCTCCATATCGTAAGGCACGACAGCAGAAAAGTTATTGTGCTTGTTTTGTCTACGCTGCCAGTTGGTAATGTTGGTTTCCACGCCCAGCAGACGGTTTTCCACCTCACGGACTGCTTCATCTGTCGGAATTGGAATGATGTCCAGGGATAGGAACAAATTCCGATTTAAATCACATAGCTCGGATACCATACTGTCTTTAATATAGCTCGCATATTCACGCAGAAAGATAACCCTCCCGTACAGCTCCCCCATGCGAAAATGATCCTTTTCAAACTCCAGCGTATCGGGGCAGATGTAATCCTTAAAGTCATGTCCCTTTCGCATGGTTTCAGACATACTAAATCGAAAGCCTGATTCTTCATTGGTCCGGTAAAAGTCATGAAAAATCCGCAGCCGATCTGCTCCATCTAGCTCAATGCAGCGTGAACCAAGCCGTGCAAAATGAGCCGATAGCTCGGTGGTGACCCTAGAGAAATACTGCCGCGCCTCTTCGACGCTTTTCTTGGCGATGGAGATGGTTATATATTTCTCCTGAACCGTTCCGTGCGCTCCAACGGCCTTGTCCAGCAGCATTTGATTATATTCCTTCCGATATAGATCAAGCGAATCTTCCCGTAGTGGAATAAGCATAGAGCCTTCAAAATCAGCCTGATTCAAGCGGCGGTTATGAATCGTTATTTTGGTTGTCGCTCCGCTGTCAAAGGAATTAAGCAGCTCTGAGTAGGATAAGAACATCTCCTCCTTATCCTCCCTGGATGCCACGGCATAGTTAATATCCTCGAAGCGATAGGATTTAGAAAATTTGTTGCCCACAAAAAAAATCCCGTCCGGCCAGATGGCACGAATCGGGATTACCTGTTGAACGCCTTTTGGTATAACGAATTTTTCCTTGTCCTGCTTTAGAATGCGACTTAATGTTTTAATCATCGCGCTTCATTCCTTCTTTTTCATACTTTTGAATCGTTCCCTGTAGCGCCTCATAGTAGGTATTTATGGAATAGAAAACTAAGCGCCGCGGCATTAGAAATTCGGATTTTATATATGCCCATAATAGCTGCTCTGCTGTCATACCGTGATATCTAATAAAGCCCAATGCAGCGCATGGCGCAGCTCCTAGCACACACATCCAGCTTAGCGTTTCAATACCAAAATGACTACGCAAGCCAAAATACAGAGCAACGGCTATTCCAACAGCCAGAATAGAAAAAAAGAACTGCCGCAAGGACAGTCCAAAAAATAAGCTTTCCGTATATTCCCGGATTTCCCGGTTAATTTTTACCTCCACCTGCACCCCTCCTGATTAGCTACTTTTTACTCAATTTTCTTATTGCTCTCTGTATGGCTTCATCCTTCGCCTTCACCAAACCAACTGGAATAACATAACAGCGTAGTGACAAGTTCGATACCATCCTTCATCCCCTGTTGATACAAGCGTTCTTTTACAATGCCATGCTTGTGGAGATACAAATCCTCCCATTCCGAGAACTCCGGCATCCGTCCAATATCCTTTCCCGCAAACAAAGCTTTAAAGGCTTTATCTGCTTGCTCACGAAAAAAAACTAATTCAGGATCATGCTCAATTTTTGCAGACATCTCATACATTCTTTCCTGAATCGCTTGCCGAAACCACGGTGGAAATCCCATCGTCCCGCTTCCCCCTCACCTCTGCGCTAAGACTACCTTCTACTCTTCTTTTCTCGATACAACTGCATAAGCAGGTCATCGACCAGCCGACTTTGCACTTGAAGCTGCTCATTATCAAAAAGCGGAATGGACTGCTCCAATGACCTTTGACCAATTGCGTTTAGCCTTTGACGCTCCTCCTCTAACAATTTAACTGAATCAAGCACTTCATAGCCTCCTTATAATTCTAGACTTTTTAGGTTACAAGAATAGTAACTTCAAAAATCATGTCAGTCAATTGTACGCTCATTCATAATAGAAAATACAGGCTATGAAGTCGGATTAAGGAGGTGCTCTTCATGCTTACCTATGATAGAAAGCTGGTTGGTCAACGTATTCGCAAACAGAGAGAAGCACTAGGGATTTCACGTGAGCAATTTGCTGAAAAAATCGGCAAGGTTCCGCGTTTCTGTGCTAATATCGAGCGTGGGCAGGTAGGCATGTCTATTGAGACGATGCTGAGTATTTGCTCCCTACTCAAGTTATCTCCCAATGATTTACTCTTGAACTCAGGAGCTCATCCATCTGAGGATAATGAAACAGCTGTAATTATGGCTGCTTTGAAGCATTGTACTGAGCAGCAGCGTAAGGATGCTCTGGCACTGCTAAAGCTATTTCTTGGCGCATCCTGGCGCAATTAACAAACTCTAATAGCTCTGCTTTTATAGCCCCATCATTTCCCTTACCATCCGATCCGCCATTTTTATCATCCCTACAAGCACCAGCATGTTAAAGATTAGCTCCCCAATATAAGTCCATACCATCGTGATGGCCCCAGCGCCTTCCTCTACTGCTGGAGGCGCAGCAGCAAAGGCTGTAAAGATGATACAAGCCAGCACGATGATGGCCCCCTCTAAGCACACCGCAGCATATCCCTTTAAAAAGGATTTTCCTATGGATTGACATGGCTCTCCTGCAAAGGAAGAAAGTGGGACGGGTGCAATGGCTGTATACAAATAAATACGAAAAAAGCGTCCATATACGGATAAAATCATGATGAAGGACAGCACGGTAATAAACAGACTACCCAGCAGTGTGACAATCCATAGAGGAATGCTCTGCCAAAAGCCCACCTCTTCAATGGCTTGAGCTATTGTACTGGGCAAGGCAGTCGCAGTAGTCGAACCAAAGCCTGCGCGATCCATCATGGTGGAGATAATCCCTTGCACAATGGTAAACAGCGTCAGCATGAGCTCTAGTCCGTAGGTGACCACCGCCTTTGCCAGAATAAAACGAATAAACAGCTTAACAGCCACCTCTGGCTTTTTCACCTCAGCAAAGCTGCCTGTCGTTTTCACAACACCAATGACAAAAAACAACACAAGCAGGGCTAAGCCTGTTGCTTGCAGTCCACCATGAATATCCAGAATGACGTGCCAAACGCTTCCTCCTTTAAACTCAGCAGGGGATTGCGTGACAAGCGTCCAAATCTCTGTCATTTTGTCATTCCAGGTTTCTAAAGCATTCTCTAAATTTTCAGCAATCCAGCTATTTTTAGACACGGGCTGCCTCCCTTCCAGAAGCAAAGGGGCAAGTCTATAAGTCCTGCCCCTTCTTTTTAGCTGGTTATCCAGTGATAATATTCAAAATTTCCTTGGTGAAGGTAATGATAATGCCTCCAGCCAAGGTTAAAAACCCGTTAGCTCGCTGCGACGGATCATGCGACTTAAAGGATAGTCCCACCTGTACCACGCCAAAGCCTAAAATAATCATGCCAATCGCCCGAATTAAGCCAAAAATGAAATTCGATAAATTGTTAACAGCGGACATGGGATCACTTGCTGCATAGGCAACGGATGAAAAAATCGTACTAAGTACAGTGAAGATATATAGTCCAAACAGCCACTTGCGTTTTATGCTTCCCTTCATGCCATTCTACCTCCCTGGTCTACTAGACTTGCCTCCACTTCCTCCTCGGAAAGCAGTTCATACTCTCCATCCTCATGCAGCATAATAGAGCGCCAATCCCTTGCATGCTCAGTGCCGCCGTGCTGAAAGGGTGGTTGTTCTCCATCTGCTGTATGAGGAAGACTAGGGTGCTTCAATAAATCGTATTTGTCGTCCTGTACCGGATACTCCCCACGAATGAACAGTAGTGCATAACGGTTATCCAGTAGCCGCACCTCATCTGGGGTGAGCAGCTCACGTCCCGATTGCTGATAATTAATGGAGTAGCTGCCACTGCGCCCTTTACTTTGACCATACGTATTCGTATCAATCGTTTCCTTGCCAAGTAGCTCAGACACGTATTTATGCGTGGACTGCTCATTTCCCCCTAAATACAAAAACACATCGCAGTTGCCTACGATGGATTCCCAGCTATCCTTGTAAAGTGCCTTGAGCTGCGCCAGATTTTGCAAAATAATAGATACCGAAATTTCCCGACTGCGCATCGTGGACAGCAGCTTATCAAACTCGTCTGGCAAGGCAACATTCGCAAATTCGTCCATAACAAAATGGACATGCGTAGGCAAGCGGCCTCCATGCCGATAATCAGCCTCATACATTAAGGCTTGAAAAAGCTGCGTATACAGCATGCCTACAATAAAGTTAAAGCTGCTATCGTTGTCAGGAATGACAGCAAATAACGCTGTCTTTCTCGTTCCAATCGTGGATAAGCCCAATTCATCAACCAAGCTCATACCTGCTATCGTATGCAGGTTGAATTTTTCCAGCCGTACACCAAGTCCAATCAAAATTGATTTTGCCGTTTTTCCCGCAGCCAGCTTGAAGATGTTATACTGCTTCACTGCTAGGTGATCAGGGTCACGCATCTCCAGTCGCTCGAACAACTCATCAAGCGGACTCTGATAGGCTTCATCCTCCTCCCGCACCTCTGCCGCTGCAATCATCTCCATCACCATCGGAAAGTTCTGCTCTTCTCGCGGTGCTTCATAAAGCAGGTATAGAATGAGTGCTTCGAGCAGTGCCGTTTCAGAGCGTTCCCAAAATGGATCATTGGTGCTACTGCCCTTGGGTGTGGTGTTGCGAATCAGGTTTGTGACCAGCTTCAGCACATCCTTGTCATCCTGCAAATAGGCAAACGGATTGTAGCCATGAGAGCGATGAGGATTAATCAAATCCAGCACTCGAATGTCATAGCCCTGTTTCTGCAGCAAATGGCCTGTGTCCCGCAATATCTCCCCTTTGGGATCAAGCACGACATAGGAGGTAGCGGTCTGCATAACGTTGGGCTTGGCATAAAAACGTGTTTTCCCCGCACCAGATCCTCCGACTACCAGCACGTTCAAATTACGACGATGCTTCCGCCCATCCAAGCCGATCCGTACGCGCTGAGTTAAAATTTTGTTTTGCTCCGGCTTCTTGCTGTGATATTTGCCATTTAGCGTTTTTGTCCTCCCCCAGCGTGCGCTACCATGCTCCTCCCGGCGGCGGTAGTTACGAGGAGAAGCTAGATAAATACCCGCACCCAAGCCATAGGACAGAATAAAGATAAGTAAGCTGCGTGGTGTATCCTCTACCCACTGAATATGAAAGGGCTGCTGAATCGCCTCATTCAGATGTGTAATGATACCCAGCAACCCCTCTGACAAAGCGGGCGCTGCAAGCAAAGCCAGCCAAATGATGGGAATAAAAAAAGCCGCAAAGAGTATTAAATTACTCCTTACGGCTCTATCGCGCTTCATGGCGTTTCCATCGCTTCTGCTTTTGATATGGGGCTTCAATCGCCTTTAACAATAAATCATCGACTGCATCTGTTGGGCGCTTCTCACCAATTAAGTCATTACGTAAGCTATGCAGTGCGTGCACCACAATACCATGCTCGTAATGATCCAGGCTTAGTGTGCGTTCATGCTGCTCCTTCATTGGCACTCCCTCCCGTATTTATTTAGATTGAAGCTAGCGAACAGGCTCTGAGCGCTTGGCTTGTCGCTGCTGCTGTGAGAGCTGGCGATTCATTCGGACAATGCTAGGCTGCGCGGCTTCCTTCATATGTGTTAGTTCTGCCCGAAGCTGCTGCGGCTCCATTTGGCCCAGCAGCTCAGGCGCACGTTGAAAGGAAAAGCTGCTGGTAGCAAATCCAAATCGCTTGCTCAGCATATAGGCGGCACAATACGCATGGAAGCTGCTTTCGGAACGTGCGTATTGTCCGTTGCCCTTATCCATTTCCGCATGTGCAAGCTCCTGTGTCAGCGAGCGAAAAATATCGCCTGCATCCAGCCCGCGGCGAATCAAAATGCTTCTTGTATCCGGTTGATACAGCGCATACATCTCTGACGGCAAGCTGTCACTCATTGTAATGGGAACTGGCGCACGTTCAATTAACGCTTTAATTCTGGCTCTTTCATCAGGTATGATAGGCTGCTCCTGCTTTTGAAGCGCTGTGGTTTGCGAAATATCAAACATCTTCTTTGGATTATAGCTAATGGCGGTGCTCCCATCCTCTCGCTTGTAGCTCTCTCCTGGCTCCAGAATATAAAATCCGGTTTCCTTCCTGCGGATAAAGACGCCCTGCTCCTTCCAGCTTTCAAAATCAGCAATACGAGTCGCTTCTGGCCGCTGTGCCAGAATGAGTAATGCGTTAGCTACACTATAGCGGTCAAAACGGCTCTGCACATCCAAATATTGTTGAAAGCCCTCACTATTTTGGGCAATTTGCAGCGAGGTCGTATCTATGGTGTCATACGTCCACTGCCTTAGCTCCTGCTTTTTTTGCACCCATGCCTCTTTATTAAAGGCCTGATCGTCACGCTTAGCTGTTGAAGGAATGGATGCTTCTTCTCTGAATAAATCATCCAGCCCGCTCATTTCGTCTTTCCTCGCTTTCTTCCTCCATTACCCTTTACCTTGTTGCTTTTCACCTTCCCTGCTGCTTGGCGACTTTTTCTGGAAGGCAGTGGCTCATCATGCAGTAACATTTGCTTTTCCTTATTGGCCTTGCGGTTCTCTTCTCTAATTTCCCGTAATAGATGTCGAATGGATACTCGTTCTGGCTCCATTGTAGGCTGAGCATCAGGGGTATCCTTTACGGTAGCCTCGCTGCGTTCGGAGATAGGCTCTAACGGATGGGAGGGCTTCTCCTCCATTGTTATCTCCTCCACCACGTCTTCCTCCTTCCTCACCGGCTGCTCTTCCTGGATTGGAGCTTCCTCCGGTGCTTGAGGCTTTCCCATCAGCTCGTCCAAAAAATCCTCCGTATTCGCCTTCTCCAGCTCGCCCGAAGCCGCTGTTTCCGCTGCTTCCTGTGAATGGGTGTGCTCCTCTGCCTGTGGCTCTTGCTCCTGCTGCGGCGAGGCAGTTTCCCGTGACTTCTCAATTTCACTTTTAATGCTTGCTGTATCTACCGTTGCCAGCTTAAAGCGCTCTACAATCCGATTGATTTTGGAAGCGTCTTCGGCGCGAACCATGATGTCACATAGACCATCCACATTCTTTTTATCACGTAATGCGCAGTACAATACGCCATAGCGTTTTGCTTCCTTACAAAAGGTTGCCAGGTCTTCATTTCTTACAGCAAATACCTTGAGTTCCTTCCCGCTACGCAGCATACTCTCCAAGCGAATGCTGCCCTTTGTCCGCTTTTGCCCCTGCAGGGCTGCAAATAAATATACAGCCAGGTGCTTAGCGCCTTCTCCTGATATCTTGGCCATCACCTCGATGCTGCGTAGACTCATATTCACGACCTGATTGGCCGCCTCTGCTTCGGTGCTCATGCTTCTGCTCCTCCTTTCGCCATACTTCTTGCCCTTGCCTTAACGTGGTCTGCATGTTCCCAGAACGTGCCAGTATTCCCTCGCCAAGCCTCACCTCCCTTCGTAGTACCGAGAGCTGCTTCGTTAAATCAGCTATATCCGCCTTGTAGCTTAGCCTTTGTTCATTATCCTTGCAGCGGCGAATTCGATGATAAAGTCCCTTTCGTCCCGTTTTTAACCGCTTCATTTGTTTGCTGACCTCAGACAGGTAAAGCTCGAGCTGTTCCCTTGTTAAAAGTTTCTTTTCACTAAGCAGCTTGGCTTGTGCCGTCAGCAGCGACATCCTTCGTAAATCCTCACGCAAACGAAAGGTTGGTTTTTTAGCTGTCCTACGATTGGTGGGGATAATCCCCATTTGATACAGGTACTTTACATATAACCCCTGCAAGCCATGAAGCTTGCGACTGCCAGCCACTTTCCCGTACAGGACACCCTTTCGTTTTCGTGAAGGTAGAATTGGCGTTGATTGCTTAGGAGCCTTGTTCTGGAGAATAAGCTGCTTGATTGCATCTTCGGTGTACGCTTCTCCAAGGCTACGCAAACGAACAAAGCGTTGCTTATCTGGGGGACGGATTGCCCAATGCTTTACCGTCGTTTTTACCTCGTAGCCCTTCTGTTGTAATTGCGTGAAAAACTGCGTCATCGTCATCGCGGCGGCTAGTGCTTCGTCCACATCCTCACGAATGAGTCCTCGCCAGGTTGGGCGCTTTTCACGCTCTGCTCTCCATTCTCCATAATGTGCAGCCCTTCCACGCTCAGGATGCGTAATAACCGACAACGCATGCTCTCTGCAAAGCCGATCCGAGGTTTGACGGAGCAGTGCATAGGAGGCCTTGTTATCGTAGTAGCGCTTGCCGTCAAAAAAAGAAACAGCATTTAGCACAAAATGATTGTGTAAATGCTGCTTGTCCAGATGGGTGGATACCACCACCTCAAAGCGCTCTCCCCATAGCTCCTGCGCCAGCTTCATTCCGATAGCATGGGCAATTTCCGGTGTTGCTTCACCAGGAGCAAAAGATTGATAGCCGTGGAAGGCCAGAATGCCCTCCGTCTTTTGAAACTGTCGTTTTGTTCGTTGCATCTGCTCATAGGCAGTGAGCGGATCACAATTGATTCCACTCACATATAGCTGTTTTTCCGTTTTGCCGCTGTCCTGTACGTAGTTTAAGGCTTGCTCTAGGCCACTTTCTATCGCTTGAGATAAATCTGTTTTTTCAGGATTAGCAATATAGTCAATGACTCGCTTTAGCCGATCTGTCACATCCCAAATGGCTGTTGTTGCCAATGCGACACCTCCTTACTCAATCATGGTGATTTAGAATGGTGCCTCAGTTGAACTGACAGAACTCAGAATAACTAAACAAAGAAATCACAGTAGTATTCTGTTAGAAATTAAAAAATGGGCCGTAAGCAAAAATGATACATGTTAGAAGACACTTAAAACTCTAATGCCTCTTCTCTCGGAACTTTCCAAAAGCAATAAATCGTAATACATTCACCATGTTAGAATGATAGTGTGAATTGGTATTGTTATATTGAAGCAAGGGTATCACCCGATTTGAAAATACTCGTAAATGAAAGGACTGAATTTCAATGAACCTCCCCAAAATAATTACAGAAGAAAATTATTACTTACCTAATCCCACGTTACAATTTGTTTCTCTCGATGGTGTTCCAGTTACAGAAGCCACTTACATTGAGGAAGCCAACAAGCTCATATTATCTGAAAAAGTCCCTCTTGATGTTAGAGAGATTTTCGAGACTGCTAAGGCACTATACATGTACGGGTATCTTTACTGGACATTCTTTACGGTAGCTCATGACTACGCTTTTAGAGCTTTAGAGCTAGCAATTAAGCTAAAGCTTGAGGAACGTCAAACTGAAGTACCTAATAAGCTGAGCAAGAAAATTGATAAGTTATTTGAAATAGGTCTTATAACAGAAACAGAAAAATCTATATATCACGGTATTAGGGTAATGAGAAATCAGTTTGCACATCCTTCATATCAATCCCAAACTGGTCACAACATCGAAATCATTAGCTACTTGTGTTCAAGTATTAATAAGCTTTTTGAAAAAGATAATGATAAGAAAAATAATTGATGTTCAGTAGTTATCTTTACTAATGCAATAGCCAATACATTTCATATTTACATTTATATTTGAACTGCTTAGAGCCCAATCACACAACTCTTCTCCCTCACAAAATAATTCAAGGTAACCTTTTAAATGATGTCGTATAAAAGCTTAGCTTGCTCCTTTTTCAGGAGCTGTTACTGCCTGTTGGATATGTTGGACTGATTTCCGAAGTCGGTCGGCTTCCTGTTGAAAAAAAATGCTATCCAAATGCCCAGTTGCATTAGCTTTGGCTGCAAGCTGGTTTAGGTTGTTTCCAATCGCATGAAGCTCTCGCATCATAGCGTAGTAGTCAGGAGGCGGTTTAGCCTTGGGGATATATCCTAGAATTAGAGAACGAATAAATGTTTCTCTTGGAAGGCCTGTAGATTTTACTCCCTTCATGAGATGTGAATGCTCAGATTCACTTAATCGCAATACAAATGAAACTCTACGTTTTCTCATTGATCTCACCCTTGAAAATTTTGTGAAAAAATATATTCTTTAAGCAAAACAAACAACACTCAAGCATAAAAAATGACTTGGGGTCTTAGGGGCTTTGCCCCTAACAAGTGAATTTGGATATCCAAATTCAGTGCTTGCTACAACACGAGACATACGTCTCGCATTGTTCTTTTAAAACACTTGCCGAAAAAAAAGCGAAGGCTGCTTCTTGAAATTCACTCGTTACTTACCAACAATCAACCCTTCTTTGAGTGTGTTAAAATACAAATCCCATCATTCATTCCTTCTATTCATAGACATTAATTTCCCCACAAAGCCAAACTATCTTAACCTGATTTGTTCTCTTCTCCGACACAGATAATCTAGTAGCATGTCGTTTACGTCTTTCCCATTTCGCGGTATTTCATCAGAAATAGAAAACTCAGGGGAAAGCAAACGATTAATGGTGAATGCAGCAGTCCTCCCTGGCTCATCATTATCTAAATGCAGAACCACACGGTTAATGTCAATGTGAGTATTCAAATATTGCGTTAAGGCTACCGGAGCATCAGCCTGCCCCTTCCCCGCTGAAGGCTTGTAAATACCACCCAATGAAAGCAAATGCATCTGCCTCCAATCCAAGCCTTTCAGCTTTTCTAGCGTGCAGTAAGATAGCAAATCAATCGCACTCTCAAACAAATGAAGATTTTGCCCATATTCTTTTGCCGCAATAGAAAAGGAGTAGCGCTTATCGCTACCCCCTACCTCGCCCATATATTTTGTTTTACTTGTGCCACGGATAGCTGCATAGCGGGGAATGCCCTGCTGGTCAAACCCGACAAAAACAGCATTATGATAAGGAAGGCTTTCATAGAGCCTCCCAGATGCCAGACAAAAATCTATGACGCTACGATCAATGCCTCGCTTGGTTAAATAAGCAATGACACGCTGATTACTGTCACTTCGCTCTGGAAGCTTAAACTCCTTACTAGAAGAAGTCACGGCATCATGCTGAACATCCCTATGCGAACTTTCTATTGAAGCTGGTCCTGTTAACGCAAGCACGGCTTCTGGAAAGGTTAATTCCCTGACTTTAATGAGGTAGTCTAATGCGGAACGACCGCCTAATCCACGCGACCACCAAAACCATTTTCCATTGGAGATTTTCAGACTATCGTGGGTTCGAGTGCAGTAGACGTTACGAGAACAGCGAACCAGTTCGTAAGGCTCGTACATCTGTAAATATGTCAGCAAATCAAGCTGCTTCGCCTGTTCAATTTGCTCCTTACTTACATAGCTCATAGCGTACCCCCTAATCTAATTTTGGACAAAAAGAAAGACAGCCCTGTAGCTGTGGCTGCCGTCAATTTGCACCATAAAATAAAAATAATAGGGTGAAAAGCGTTCTTTCGCTTACTATCTCAATTCCTTAATTTCTGCAACCGATAAGCCCGTTGCCTCTGAAATGGTTTGCAGGTCCACGCCTCTGTCCAAAAGTCGAAGCGCAATTTCTTTGCTGGTTTCAGTCTTGGCTCCCTCAATTCGAGAATGCTCATCGCTCAGTGCCTTCATTCTAGCATCATAAGCCATGCGTGCCGCTGCATCCTGGCTCAGAAACTCCAGTGTATCCATCGCTTTTTTCAGCATCGGCTCCTTCATCGTCAGCACCTCCCAATTGGATTGATCGACTCCCTTTAAAAACAGCAGCCAGTTCACCAGTCCGCCTTCTTCAAGCTCTGCCGCATGCTCGCTCAGCTTGGTCAATTCCATAATGTGAATTTCAATATCATCCACCAGTTTAATTCCAGTGCGATCCTCTCGCAAATGAAATACGCTATGGTAACGGTCATTAGGCAGACAGGAATAGTTCAGTATATTAATGGTCACGCATTTCTTTAAGGTATTGTAATTTCCGCCCTTAGGTATCTGATGGTAATACATTTCAGACCAATAGAACAGTGTTCGTTTTTCCATATGGTATGGGTTAAACAGCTGCATTTCTATATTCAACAGCTCGCCCTTGGCTGTCTTCGCCTTAATGTCCATAATGGACTGCTTGTCATTTGGACTGTCTGGCTCGGTGTACGGATTAAGCAGCACAATTTCAGTCAGTGGTGATTCACCCGCCTCGCGGAAGGTGCTGTTCAAAAAGGCCAGCAGCACATCCTTGTTATGCTCGCTGCCAAAGATTCGTTTAAAAATAACATCTACACGCGGATCAAGCAATTCCAGCATGAGCCTCTCACTCCATTCCTAACTATCTTCATTATACCATTGTATCCTGTATAGTTGAATATACTCACCTTGGCTGGAACGATTAGAGCACACCTATTTTTTTGAAGTAAGAATAGCAGTCAGCATGTCCCTGCATGTAAATGGCTGCTCGCTCCATCTGATCAAGCTCATCCCCAAGCGCTTTACTGAGTAGCCAAGCCTCATAGTCCTCTTGACTTGGAAACAAGGCCCGATTGCCCTCCGATACGTTTTGGAGCAACGGATGCTGCTGTAACAGAAGCGAACGCTGCTCCCCTAGCTGACGGTATACCGGTTCACTTGCACGCAGCCGACTGACCACTTCATTTTCTATTTCACTAAAGCCCATTTTTAATAGCTCTGTCCATAGCTCCAATCCATACACACTCCTCCCTGCCTCCACTATACAAAAGCCAAGCTAGGAGATCGAATGTGTCAAATGAATTATCTCTCCCTATGAGGGGGCCTGCGAGTGGACTCCTGCTGTTCATCCGGGGCAGCATCTACTCCTTCATTTTCTCGTTTGTCCATATTCAATAAGATGTTTAACTCAGCAAGTCGCTTAGATTTCTCCTGTAGCTCCTGCTCTTTTTCAAATGGCATGGCAACCTGCTCCTTGGCGGTATCCACTTGCTGGTACAGTGTTGTTAGTTGTTGGCTAGCATATTGCAGCTTGCTTGGTAGGTCGGACAACATATTGTTTAACCGTGTCATGTTGCCTCCACCGTCTAATCCCAATGAAACCGTATGACCAAGCATGCCGCGCAGCGTTGCCTTATATTCCTTTTGAAAGCTATCAAAGGACAGCCATAAGCTGAAGCCCAAATAATCGCCAATTTCCTGTGGATCTGGCGATGTCATTTTCTTGCATGCCTCCAGCAAGGCTACGCCTGCTGTCGCCCTTTCCGTATAGCTAGTTCCCTCAATAACCATACCAGGAAAGCCTGCGTCCTCCCCATATTTCTGAGAAGCCTCCTTGAACAAGGCTACGTCTTTCTCCAAGCCCGCAATTTTCTCTTCTGTGGACTTAATCTGCACAGGTAGTATTTTGAGAAGCCGATCCTCCAGTGTATATCGTTGGCTTAAATGATTGGCCTTTAGCAGCTTTAGCTTGGATACCTGAATATCTAAATCCATCTTTTCCTTAATGTACGGGTTGCCTGTCGCCAGCGCCTTTACCTCGGCATAGGACAACGCTGTTTCATCAATATCCTCTGCAGAGCGTACAGGGGACTTACTGGTCATAATTTGAGAGATAAAGCGCTGCTAGTTCTCTAGCGTCTGATACATATAAGCATCAAACGTATTTTCGGTGACGTAGCGAAAGATATGAACCTCGCCGTTCTGATTACCTTGCCTAATAATTCGTCCACTACGCTGTTCCAGATCTCGTGGACGCCACGGACAATCCAGGTCATGAAGTGCAATCAATTTTGTCTGCACATTCGTACCCGCACCTAGCTTGGCGGTTGAACCAAGCAAAATCCGCACCTGCCCAACCCGCACCTTGGCAAATAGCTCCTTCTTTTGTACATCTGTATTGGCTTGATGGATATAGGCAATTTCCTCTGCTGGCACACCTTTTTCTATTAGCTTACGCTTTAACTCATCATACACATTGAATGTACCATCCGTTTTAGGGGTAGACAGGTCGCAAAATACGAGCTGTGTGAGTTGCTCCTTCGTGCCGTCTAACCAATGCTGATAGACGTTACTCGCACAAGCGCTCACCTTGCTGCTCTCATCATCAGGGAGTATTGGATTAGCCAATCGCTGGTCCAAAGCCAGCTTGCGTCCATCATTGGTGATTTTGAGCATATTGTCCTCGTGAGGCTCAACCTGCTTAGCACGAACCCTCTCTGCCCGCTCCGATAGCTCTGCTACCATGTTCTTTTGAAACTCACTCGGTGGTACAGCAACATTATGAAAATGTGCTTTCGGTACAGGAAGCTGGAGCATATCTGCTGTTTGAATGTCTGCTACTTCTTTGAACATGCTCATTAACTCCGGCAAATTATAAAAGCGAGCAAACCTTGTTTTCGCCCGATAGCCTGTTCCCTCCGGTGCAAGCTCTATCGCGGTAACTGTCTCACCAAATGTGGATGCCCAAGAATCAAAATGCTGCAATCCCTGCCTTTGTAGCCGCTCATATTGGAGGTAGCGCTGCATCGTATACATTTCCGTAATGGAGTTGGAGATGGGTGTGCCTGTTGCAAAAACAACCCCGCGTCCCTCTGTCAGCTCATTCAAATAACGACACTTCGCAAACATATCGGAGGACTTCTGAGCCTCTGTTTGAGATAAACCCGCCACATTACGCATTTTGGTATACAAAAACAGGTTCTTGTAGGAATCAGCCTCATCCACGAACAGCCGATCCACACCAAGCTCCTCAAAGGTAACAACATCATCCTTACGGCTCGTATCATTCAGCTTCTCCAGCTTGACCTGAAGTGTTTTTTTGGTCTTCTCTAGCTGCTTAATGGCGTATCGTTCACTTTTAGCCTCCTTCAACTCCCGAATACCACTCGTAATTTCAACAATTTGATCATGCAGCTGCTGACGCTGGCGCTCGGTTGAAATCGGAATCTTCTCAAACTGCGAGTGACCCATAATAATGGCATCATAGTCCCCGGTAGCAATCCGAGCGCAAAATCGCTTGCGATTTTTAGTTTCGAAATCCTTCTTCGTCGTTACTAAAACATTAGCTGCTGGATAGAGCTGCAGGAACTCTGCCGCCCACTGCTCAATTAAGTGATTGGGCACAACGAACATGCTTTTGTTGCATAGGCCCAAATGCTTGCTCTCCATTGCCGCCGCAGTCATTGCAAAGGTCTTGCCCGCACCCACGCAGTGTGCAAGCAGCGCATTTCCTCCATACAAGGCACGAGCGACTGCGTTAATTTGGTGCTGCCTGAGTCTAATTTCCGGATTCATCCCCTTGAAACGAATATGACTGCCATCATATTCTCGCGGTCTAATCGCATTAAACCGTTCATTGTAAAGCTGTGTTAATCGTTCCCTTCGCTGAGGCTCCTTCCATATCCACTCCTGAAAGGCTTCCTTTATTTGCTCCTGCTTTTGCTGAGCGATTGCCGTTTCCTGCCTGTTTAACACTCGCTTTTCTACCCCGTCCTCAACGACAGTATCAAAGATGCGTACATCCCGTAGGTTTAGTGTATCCTCCATAATTTTGTACGCACTCATTCGGCTTGTACCATACGTCATATTGGCCTTAATATTATTGCTGCGGTCATCATTCTTGCCGCGTATATTCCAGGCCGCTGTATATTCAGAATAAAGCACCTGAATGGACTGCTGGAACATATAGGGCGTATCCAGCAGCTCAAACATAAAGCTGCGAATATCCTCTGCTGGCAGCCAGGTTGCACCCATCCGCACATCAATTTCTGAGGCATCCAAATCCTTCGGCTGCACCGCTTCAAGCGCCCTGACATTTTCGCCATACCTCGCATCATACGCGGCAAACTGCTTGGCAACTCGCAGCTTGTCCCGCACATGCCCGGATAGATAAGCATCAGCCGTTTCATAGATCGGATTGCCTTCGACATCCGTTCGTTCTGGGTTCGCAAATACGATGCCCTGCAGCTCCTGTATCAGCCGTTCTCTTTTGAAGCCTGTTAAATTCTCCATAAAGGGCAAATCAACACATGCCCTTTCCCCAATGGATACGGCAAGCGCCTCTGCCGCTGTATCTACACGCTCAATGACAGACTGCTGCCGAATCGTACGCTTTGTGAACATGTCTGCTTTGCGAAGGAGTCGTCCCTCCTCATCCAATATCTCCAGTGAGCAGAGCAAAAAATAGGCGCTATCATCGGAAAAGGCAAGGCTGTTGGCTCGACTGTTAATCAGACCATATTGCTTGGTAAACTGGTCGTACTGCTCACTTAGTATCTGCTGCTGCTCACGGATGGCCGCCTCACTATAATCCTCCATCTGATAGTCCATCAGTGTGCGCACCGTTTCCCGTAAAGCCAGCAGCCCCCTAATACGTCCAGCAGCAGTAATTGAAGTATCCACCTGGTGCATACGGCTGTTTTCCCGAAAATAAATGTGTCCATCCACCAGTGTGTAGCTAAAGTTGCGAACATTGGGATCAGCAGGTAAAGAGAAGTCCTGTTCATCCGGCAGCTCCTCGCGCTCTAATTCCTGGCACTCTGCATGAATGCCCAGCATGGCTTCCTCTAAAAGCTCGCTTAGGCTTATGTTGGGATGGGGCAGACAGGCGGTTTCTCGCTTATTGCCATACATACGGTCATCAAAGACCATTGTGCCAAGCACCATTTCGGGATGCGTTGCAAAATACGCATTGATTGGCACACCATTAACCGTTTCAGCAAGACTAATCCATTCCACGCTTTGTTCACTGACTGCAACCATGCGGTCACGCTTTTGTAAAAACAAGATGTCCGCTGTTACCTCTGTTCCTGCATTGGAGAGAAAGGCATTATTCGGCAGCCTTATTGCACCAAGCAGCTCCGCTCGCTCAGCGATATATTTACGAACCATCGGATTTTGCTTATCCATTGTCCCTTTTGAGGTCACAAAAGCAATGATTCCACCAGGGCGTACCTTATCCAGTGTTTTGGCAAAAAAGTAATCATGGATCAAGAATTTGTGTTTGTCATACTTTTTGTCGGAAACGCCATAGCCTCCAAAGGGTACATTGCCAATGGCAAGGTCAAAGAAGCTGTCTGGCAGTGTCGTTTTCTCAAAGCCACTTACGGTAATGGATGCATCGGGATAAAGCTGCTTAGCTAGCCTGCCTGTAATGCTGTCCAGCTCCACGCCAAATAGCCGTGAATCCTGAAAGGACTCCGGCACAAGACCAAAAAAGTTACCTGTTCCACAGGCTGGCTCCAATATATTTCCGCTACGAAAGCCCATTCTCTCCAAGCACTTGTACATCGCCTGAATAACGGTTGGAGAGGTGTAATGAGCGTTTAGCGTAGAGGCACGCGCAAGCTCATATTCCTCTGGCTCCAGCAACTCCTTTAGCTGGATGTATTCGTCGCTCCATTGGGCATTCTCCTCGTCAAAGGCTTGGGATAATCCGCCCCAGCCCACATACTGAGCAAGAATCTCCTGCTCCTCTGCGGTTGCCTGTCGTGCTTCCCCCTCCACCTGCTTTAAGAGCTGAATAGCTGCTACATTCCGTGCGAATTTGACCTTGGTACTGCCCTGCCCCAGCTCTTGCTCCTGAATACGAAAATTGCCCGGAGCGGGATTGCTTGAGCTATGACTTGCTTTATCCTGTTCTCCTAATGAAATAGGGTTTAAAGTCAAGCTCTGTAAATCATCGTCAGGCTTCTTTTCGCTTTCTACGAATCTTGATGGCTTTTTTTCAAAAAGGGGCCAAAAGTCTGCATTCAGTGGGTTCGTTCGCAATAGCTCCTTAAGCTGCTCGTGAGATACATCCATTGTATAGTAGGGGCTATTTGCATCCCGAAGTCGAACAAATTCCTTATTGAAGAAGGCAATTTCATACTCTGTTTCATCTTCAAATACTGTATCGCCCTGAGAATATATATATTGCTCATAATCGATATATTCGATGGTATCTTGATCTGTTAGCAAAGCTTCATTAATCTCAGCCTCATTATGAACAACCTCTGTTTTCCCCTGTTCTCTTTGCTGGTAAAGGGGGAATTGCTCCTTCTCCTGCTGAGTTAAATAACGTCCGTGCGCAATTAATTCCCTAATGCGCTTTTGTACCTTCATCCAGGACAAGGTGATTTTGTCGTCAGGCTTCCCGCTATAGCCACGCTCAAGTGTAATCCCCTTACTATTATGCCATTCCCTTATGTCCGTGCCCGTAAGAATAGGCGCGCGGCCACCCTCACCGTATTCCTGCTTTAAAAAATCTGCATGCTCTTTGGAGGATAAATGCTGTTGAAAATGAGTAGCAATCCGATATTTGCTATGCTCAAAGCTGCTTCCCTGCTGTAATATGGCATCAATGACCGCTTGCGGCAAAGCAAAAGCAGAGGCTTTTTCCTCCTCTGCTTCCTCCATCCATAATAGCTGTTGTTCAACGGTGGGTAATGTCGCTTGCTCTCGAAACTCCTGTAGAAGCAGCATGCTTTGAATATGTCCGGCGATAACGCCCCAATCATAAAAGCCTTGTGCTTCTTTTGCTTCTGCTGACCCTGACCACAGATACAGAACATTCACATAAGGCTCATAGCCGATACGTAGTCCGCTTTCCAATGCAAGCTCCGACTGTCCAGGCTTAAACAAACTGCGTACATACCGTTGCTGTGCTTGCCGATCCTCATTTTGACCAAAAAACAGTTCAATCGCAGCCTTGTCCTCTCGCAGGGGTGCTGTGCGCAGTAGGTCATTAATCGCCTTCCAATCATGAAAAAACGGAAGACGATTGTCCTCCGTACTTCGATCATGCCATTTTAGCTGTAAATCAGCTCCGGCAGTAGAAGCTCCTCCGCCTGCTGCTTGAGGCTGTTCATGTGAGCCGTCCATTCCATCGGCTCGCTCGCCTTGTCTGGCGCTGGCTGGGCTAGCAGAAGCTGATTCATAGTAATTTCGAGCTGCTGGCGCAGGGTCTGCTCGATCTCCATCAGGTGAGCCTGTAGCTTGCCCGATAACATCAGACTGGCGTACAAGCCCTTCTGCTGGGTTTGGAGGTAGCTTTTGCGCAGCATCCCATACTTGCCAATTGGCGCTACCTCCTCCGATAATGCCAGGTTCGGAAGCAGGTAGTCCCCTTGACGGTTGTAGGTCAGTTCCATGCTCATCCTTCCCTTCTGTCTGATTAGCTTTATTGTGCTGGAGTGGTGTTTGTTTTGCAAGGCTGCGGCTCTCATTTTGCTGCATGGAGGCACGTTCAACTCGTCGCTGCGCTCGAATGGTTGATTCCAGCTCGCGCAGCAACATTTCTGACACATCGCTGATGGCCGCCCCCAGCTGAGAGAGAGTCGGCAAGGTATTGAAATAGCCAATACCTGCTAGCTCTTCCTCGCCAATATAGTCCGCGGCAAAAAAGCCACAGCGTGTCAGCAGCATATAGCCCACCGCATACTGTGCGTTATGGCGAAACAACAGCTCTACATGCGATGGCTCCAGCTCTTCCAATAAGCTGTGTTCTAGCTCCTTCATTATCGCTTGTACATAATCGGCACTATTGTCCTCCACTGCCTGTTTGGCGGTGGAGATGAGTAATTCCGGCAAGGTGGCGTATTCGCTCTCTTGGTCCAGCCTATTGCTTAGTGTTTCGACAATTGCCCCGTTGTCCTCTGGCCTGATTTGCCAAAGTGTGATCTCCTGTGCCTTGCGGCTTTGCGTATCGGAAATATCAAACACATACCGCAGACCAAGTGTACTGCCCCGATCCTCAATTAATGCGATGCCTTTGGCTCCACGTTTTACCCAGCGATCCAAGCGCTTATTCCACACCTCTATGGTTGCGCAGGCCGTTGCATCAGGACGCTGTGCAAACAGAAGCAGTTGGTCATGAAAAGGATACTTATAATTCCATGCTGCTGTCCGCAAAAAAGCGCTCCACTGAACAGGATCATCCACGACGCTACGAGCCGTTTGTGCGGAAAGCTCCACCATTTGCTGCATTTTTGCAGTCAATGCTCTCTCCTCCCTTTAACGCTCCACTCCGCGTGGCAGTTTTTTATGTGATGCTGCGGGTGCTTCTAACCCTTTTGCCAACGGTTTTTCCAGCAGGTGCTCCTTGCGGTAGCAATACACATAGAAGTTGTAATCGCCTGCAAAGGGAAAGCAGCGCAAATAATAGCGGTGCTCCTTGGATTGCATGGAAAACCCGTATACATCTGTACGCCATGCACCACCAATACGCGCCTCTGGATGCTGACTGCAAAAGCGAAGCATGTGACGGCGACTCTTCAATACCTCCTGTTCACCCATCGCTTGGAATACCTTGCCCAATTCATCTTTAAACGCAGGCGTTTCATAGGGGGAGCTTCTCGTGAACCAGTTGACCCAAAACTCTTCCCCTGAACGCCCAAAATCGCCGCGCAAATGCCCGATACAGGCTCTACTCATTTCCTCCTCAGCAGATGCGGAATAAAAATAAGCCGCATCCTCTGGTGCGGCGGCTTGCAGCTTTTCATCCATAGCTCTTCCTCCCGGCTGGTGTAGTTAATGTGTGCCCCCTGTTCCAAAATCGTCATAGCTGGACAAATTGGCATGATAAAAGACAACATCTCCATCCAGCAGGGAGAAGGCTGCCCCGTAAGGATCAACAAAGCTACGCTGAAAGCCCTCCAGTTGCCATTGATTGCTGAGCGGCGCATCCTTATACTGCAAGTGCGGCTCATTCAGCTTTTGGTTGCGGATCGTTTCCAGCTTGAAATTCACGATAATATAACCATTCCGAAGAAAAATCGGGGACTTGTCATCCAGCCGATGTGTGCGCCCGTACTCCGCCACATTGAAGCCCTTAGGTACGACATAAGGTGCGGCAGGCAGACTATACTCCCCGAACCAACGTTGTACAGAGGCCTGAACGCGAGCCGCATTCACACCTGATGGCGCCTTTGTACCCCCAATCAGGGTTCGCAATTGTGGCGGCAGCAGCATGACATCGTACCCGCCGACGTAGGTGTTCTGCTGTGCATTTTTCAAAAATTGACGAATATACGTCTGCTGATCTCCAGTGGAACCGTTTAATGCCCATAGGGAGGTAGCCGTTTGCGTTAGCTCCTGCTGGGAGACATTTCGCAAGCGCGTGTTTAGCATTACCTGTCTTCGCTCTGTATCAGCACTAGAGCCAATTCGGATGAAGCGTGTATTTCCCGAATGATAGTACAGGTCTACCTCCTGCCGATTTTCCCCCTTACTGTCTACAAAATAAAAGGTGGGTGTAACTTTAATGCCGTCGCCTGAACTGAACATGTTACCGAGTGTTTTCACCTCAAACTTGAACTGATAGCCTGTTTTTACTGCAATATTTTTTCTGCCTATTTCGGGGTGACTACCAGGACGAATCGGCAGCACAAATGGATTGCTATTACCCCTTGCTGCACCATCAATCCCGTTTTTCCCAACCCAGTAGCTATTTCCGGTCGGTGTGGCACTGCCTTTAGCTGTACGGAACACCGTTTCCCACTGATAATCGGCAATATCCGTGATCCGAAAATCGTACATACGTCCGATTACCTCCACATCAACGGTTTGCGTAGCAACGTGATGTGCATTATCCAGATTGGCATGCATTTGAGAGGTGAAGGATGCAGGACTGTTTTCAGCAAGCGTTCGGAACAGCACACTGTAGTTGCCTTCATCCACCCAAGTGGGCAAATAAAAGGTTGTCTGTAGTTCACCTACAGGAATGGATGTCCAGGTTTGTTTAGGAATCAGTGTTGCCCGGTCTGCCCGGTACACATCAAATGGAAACCATACCTGCTTGTCCCGCATATATTTGGCATAGTCACGATTCCCATAGCCTGTAATGCTCCGATGCTGTCCGCTGGTTGGCATAGAAACGGTAAATGGACGATTTAGAATAAGCGCTGAACGTCCCACAGTAGGCTGTGTTTTTTGGTTATGCGCCTTGTCGTCAGATACGGATGCCAGATTAACCACGGGAGTATGGACGGTTACAGGATTGATGCCTTGAATCGGGAAGCTTTGGGCTTGTCCGCCACCAATCCCCTTAACCAGCTTATAATCCAGCTTGCCTGAGCTTGGCTGACTGACCTTATTACTCTTACTTGCATCAATGACATAGCCCTGACCATACAGCACATTCTGTCCAATCATTGGTGGCGTGGGAATACTTCCTGGCGTGGGAGCGGTTTCCTCTGTCTGACGATTATCCATCACCGTTTGTCCGTTGAACACTAGGGAGTCGTTTTTCACTTTAATTTTGCCAATGGCTGCCTCCGCCTGTGACTTCCAGTTCTCACTAGGGACACTTGGACGACTGCTACCGCCCTGTAGGGTTTGTCCAGGTAACGTCACGTTCCGATAGACAGGATCAGTGAGATGAGATGCAGTATCTGTTGTATGCGTGGCAGCTACATTGGGCTGTGTATAGCCCTTCGGCTGGAGTACAACCTGACTAGCAGGCAGTGCATAATTTGAGACGGTTGCTTTTTCAAGACCGTACACTTCTAGCCGATTAATCAACCAATAGCTATATTTTCGCTCTACTGTATAGCTATTGATCACTGTTTGTGTATCTGAGCGACTGACTGACACTGTCGTTGCATTTCCCTCACTATCAGGGGGACCAGGCTTACTCTCTGTCCAACGTAATGTATAGGTGCGGCTTACGGTAATAGGATATGATTTTTTCCCCTTTATCTCTGAAAACCTGCTTTTATACAGGTATGCTCTTGCACCCGCCTGTACATAAAGGGACTCTGATGTTGGTATGCCCTTGAGCACATCAAATTGCTCTTGACCTCGTTTATCTGCTTGTATAGACGCTGTTACTGATGGCTCCATCATTTCAGCTTCCTTCGTGCCCCCAGGTAAAGGCTCCTCTGTTTGTCCTCCGTCCTGCTGCTTGTATTCTGCAACAAGATCGGTTCCACCTAATGCAACCGTAAAGCTCCGAACACGCACCTTATCATTTGTTTCTGGATTTTCTTGTAGCCATTTTTTCTGGCTCTCATCCTGCTTCGGTGATATATAGGATCGGACAATTGTATAGGTTTTCCCCCCATCTTCAATAACTGCTGGGAATTCGTGATTGATTTCCTCCCCGATTTTAAATTTGCCCTTTAGAAAGGTAATCTGAGGCTGTTGAATGACTTGTCCATCAACCGTTTTAGCAATAATATCTACTGGAAAGTCTGCACTTCGATAGTATAAATGAATACCAAAATAATCATCGAGATCATCGGGATGCCGCCAGCCCTCCGCGCCCTTAATACCGGACAAGGTGTAAAATGGTCCCTTGCGAACCGTACCGTCTCCGTTGATAGAAACCATAACTGCATAAAAGTACAGGTCATCATTATCCTTAATGCCCTCCATACCTGCTGCCCAAAGACGCTGTGTTACAATCTCCTCTGGTATTTTGTAATAGGAGGTCAGAGGCTTCCCTGGTACTGGAGGATTTGGAGATTGTCCTGTTTGCTTTACCTCTTGATTAAGGAATACAGCATGAGGCTTAGTCCTTGGATCAGCACATTGCTTGGGAATGGTTGTAGAGCATACCTGTTCTCTTGTTACAACCCATCCCACTGTACGGTATCGGATCGCGTTGGATGCAGCCGTGCTGGTTATTTCAAACTTCACCATGCCATCCTCTACCCCCATAATAGGGGGAGCAGCCTTTGCCTGCTGAATGAGTGAGATGGGCATAAAAAAAGTGCATGCGAGCAGCATGCACAATAAACGCTTATACCATTTTATATGCTTCATACGACTATTCCACCTTTGAAATGGTGTAATTATTAAATAAGCTGGCAGTCGGCGATACCTTTAAGGTTTTTCCCCAATCCCCACCTACGTTCGTAGTCATTTTAATATCTGAATATCCTTCATACCATACGTTCTTCTCAAGCTTTATATCTTGCGGAAACCATTCATCATAAATAAGCTGCTCCTGCTTATTAAAAGCCACAAAATTCAATCGAAATTTCACTCGCATGTGATAGGAACCAAATCCATCCTTATAAATTAGTGATGGCTCTGGCTCCAAATAGCCTGCCACTTGAATTTTGTTGGTCTTTACCCAATCTACATACTGTCGAATGTATTTTAGTTCTGCATTAGAATTTTGCATTTTTGTATTAAACACGGCTTGCACCCAAGCATCGTCTATTGTTTTGTAATCGACATTAAGCCACAGACCGCCAAAAGTCTTTAGTCGCCCCATCCATACATTTATATTCTCCATTGTAAATTCAGGAACCTTGGAATAAAGCTGTGCCGCTACTCTTCGATCAGTTGGCTCTGAATACGGATAAGCCAGCTCATACATTTCATTCGGTATATCTGCCAAAATGTACGGATAATCTGCTGCGTTTTTAGGGAGATTGGTCTTTCGGATGAGTCGTCCCCACTCATCAGTATCTGCTTCAGACAGCTCCTTGGTTTGAATCAGCACCGTTGCTGTCTTGCTCTCCCATTTTACCTCAGCGCCCAGCACCTCACTGACAAAGCGCAGCGGCACAAACGTCCTGCCGCCAGTCATGACAGCCTGTGTATCCAATTCGACTGGCTTCCCATTCACAATAGCCGTTGCGGAGCCGATGGCGAGGCTAATATCCTGCCCATCACGGGAAATGGGAACGGTTCGACTTTTCCCCTCCCAGCCCACCTTGGCTCCAAGGGATTCCGCGACAAATCTTACAGGTACTAGCGTACGCTGATTCGCATCAATATAGGCCTGTGCATCGGGGAACCAAATCTTCTTGCCATCCAGCACGACACTCACAAAGGTAGGCGGTAAACTGGAGGCATTCGCACTTGCAACAGGCACACTCATAAGCAAAACGGCTATAAGCATAGCCAGTGTCCATTTCCTCATCCTGCTTCACCTCTTCGATTAATTTCAATGACAATATTGGAAGGATAACCCTATTACAGTTAGCATAACGGCAACACAGTAGCATGTCTACCCTTCCCGCCAAGCTTTAAGGCAAGGGCATATAGCCTTTTTGCGCAGCCGCCTGCTCGCTGGTGAAGGTTTCTTCAATAGGGTAATTGTAATTACTGGAACGTCGGTAGTACACCTTCAATTCTCCCTTGCGTGCGCCTACAATTTCGGGCAGCTTGACCACTCGACTCCCGCCAAAGGCATAGCTGTTGTACACCCTGCTGCCCATCGGAATTCCTTGTAAGAAGGCAATGACACCTACATCTTGAATGGAATTGTGCCAATCCTCTAGCGGAATAGATGGCAGTGTAAACGTATAGGACACACCACTACGCAGGGCAACTTCAGTATGCTGGTTAATCCGATAAGCCAACTCATCCTGAAGAGCTTGAACAATGGTGCTTTGCCGAACCTGATTAAATAGATTCCCATCGTTCAGAAGAGGAATAGCTGTTGCTGATAGCTCCGAGCGTAACCCCTCCTGCCAGCTATGCGTGCCAGCAACATATGCCAATACCTGCTCATCCAGTGTAAACGAAAAGCTATTGCCCGCCGTATCCGAATAGACATAAGGCTTCTTCATGCCCCAGGCTTCTCCCATAATGGTCTGACCACTGCTATCTATCCATTCATCCTCTGCATAAATATAAAACCCGTCATAGCCAACGATGGCGACTGCCGGAATATATCGCCTCAGCACGCCCTGCGCTATCGGATCATCCGCAATCCCAAAGTTCAGATACAGCGTGTCATAAAAGGCTTCTATTGCAGCCTCCTTGTTTATGGCTATACGCTTGACCGACTCGTAGCGGGACTCCTTTTGCTCATCTGCATTCAGGCTCAGCGCTTGCGCCGCTGCATCTACAGCAGCATCCAGTGCCACATCGTAGCGTAGCTCCATCAGCATCGTTTTTCGCAGCAGCTCGGTTTCAAGCTGATTAATTTGTACGAATGGAAACAGGATCAGTACACCAACAACTGCCCACTCAATCCACTTCATTACGCACCACCCCGCCGTAAGGAATGACTATTTTCTCGCTTGCGCTGACAGCGTTGTTTATAAAATCAAACATCACTGTGCCCGGCGTGCGACTTTTATTGGCAACCGTTACGGCAAAGGTATCCCCTATTTTCAACTGGTAGCGGCGAAGCGGGTCATCCTTAGGTATAGACTGTTTGGGGAACAGCGTCTCCATAATTTGCGCCTGATAAAAGTTGTCTGTAAGCAGCTCATAGCGATTTTGAAAGGTTTCAGGCCGCGTCACATCGGTGTATACAGGCACAAATTTTTTGCTTTCATGCTGCATCTGTACGTCAAACACCAAGCCAGTTACGGACAGTGCTTGAACAAAATCATTATACATTGTTGGCGAAATATACCCCTTGTCTCGTACACTGTCTACAAACGTGGTTGTCGCCTTCATCGCCACTAGCTCCGATAAATCATCCTGCTGCTGGAAAGCGGTATAGATGGGATATAGGTACAACAGCAGCACAGCTAACAGGATGGAAAAAACCTTCATATAGCTGTTCATCGTATTCTCCTTTATGAGGACAAGCGGACACGTAGCACTTCTCCATTGGAATCGCGGTCATAATGCACCTGATAGCGTGTGTTCATCCCAAGGCTGGAGGCTAATCCATTCTCACGCTCGATGGGGACGGAAAACCGTATACCATCGACCACGATTTCAACAGCTCCCTCCAAACGGGCAAGCAGATGCAAAACCTCATTGCCTGATAAGCGTCCATCACCAGCAAGGGGGCTAAGAGATTGCGTAATGCTGCGATCCAGCCCTGTTCCTGCCAAGTAAGCAGTCCTCGTCATGGCATTCCCTGTGGTAAATAGCAACAGCCCACTCGTTATCGCTAGCAGAAACAGCAAGCAAGCTGCACTCATCTCCAGCATGCTTCTGGTTGGATGTCCCATGTCGCTGCCTCCTTTCTTAAAAGCAGCGAGCAGACGCAGGTCTGCCCGCTAACCCTGCTATTTCTTATTGCTGAACGAAAATAATACCGCGAATGACGTTACTGCGATCCAGTACCAGTTGCGCCTTAAACTTCCCGCTCGGATTCACATAGTTCACATTTGCTTCATCTACTGTATGAGCCAGCTTTCCTGGCGCTTCGCCAACAACCGTTCCGTAAGTGATGCTATCCAGCGGCACTCCGGCATTAATCACCTTGCCATACCATTGTCCTGTCGGGTTTTTCCCTGTCACGATTTGAATCCCGAACTGCTCCTGATCACTAAACTTACGCAGTGCATTAACGACTTGGCTGCCGGACAGCGTGGTATTGTCATAGACGGTGAAAGCCGTTTGGCTAAGCTCGGTTTGAATATTACTGAAGTTGCTCTGCGCCGCCTTGGTGGAATCCTGTGCGGACGTAAACAGGACAACCGCCAGCGTAATTAAGGCGATGGCAAGAAAAATCCCTGCGGCCATCACCAGTGCTTTTTGTGCGTTAGACATATCTTTATCGCTCCTTTGAAGGTATAAAGTGGTACAACAAAAAGCCCTCTCCTGTTGGAAAGAGCCTGTAGAGCCTTATGAGTTATTGGATGAGTTGAAGCTGTTCATAATACACCGACATTTGATTCAGACTGACCCAAATGAGGGGCAGCACCAGATAGCCAAAAATGAGCGTCATCATAGGAGCGAACCCAATCCATCTGCCCCAGCCTGCCTTGTGTTCAATTAATTGCTCATACTCCTGCTTGCGCTGCTCCTGGGCAAAGGCATACTCGGACTCCAAATCGTCAAAAACCTCTCCAAGTGGCAGACTCTGAGCCGCCAGCTCCAGCTTTTCGACTGTGCGCACAAAGGGAAGAAAGGGTACATCCTCCTTGAGCTGCATCAGCGCCTGCTCAGCCCCTTGATCGAAATGCAGCAGGCAGGATTGCAGCGGCTCCTTGAATAGCCTTGCAAACTGCTCCAGCCAAATCAGTAAATCCTCCACCGACATACGCTCCATATGGGCTAGCATGGCAATGACCGTATGCAATTGATCCACCTCATGCTTCATTTCCATCTGCCGCATTTTTCGCTGAAACAGACGAATGCCAACAGGGAGGCAGTAGCCTGCCCAGCCTGCTAGCAGGATAAGCAGCACCTCCCACCATTTCACATATTGCTGGTCAAGCTGCTCCAGCTTACCTAAAATGCGCCGCGCATCTACCTCAAGCTGCGCCTCGGTTTTCCCCTTTTCGGCCTCACCTCCTAAAAGTGATAAAATTGTTGCCATTGAGCGCTGCTTCACCCCCTTTAATTGCTCCATCACCTGTCTATCTAGGGCTAAAGCTGCCTCTGCACTTGCCTGCTCCTCCGGTGTCGGCTGACCGAGCAGGATGCCAGAGCGTACAGGTGTGTATAGGAGCTGATGGCGCTCTGTGATGTGCAGTGCCGTACCTACGCCGATTGCCATGAGCAGGGCGAGGGCACCTGCCATTATGCGCCGTAGCGTAAACCATTCCAGCCGCAGCGGAGATCCGCTTTCCTTGAGCAGCCTAGTTAGCTTGGTCGCTTCATCAGAACCAGGAGCTGGTCCCAAGCGATGGACAAGCCTGCGAACCCAGCCCCACTGATACAGGTGCTTTTCCCACATCGCTCGATCTGTAGCTTTGGGCGTTATCTCCAGCTCCTGAATGTGCCGAAGCAAAATATAGGAGAGCCATACCACCAGTAGCACCCCCAGCTTAGTTACCCAGCCAGAGGTGCTGGTATAGAAGGCTGCCATTGCCGGAAAATAACGGCTTGCCCATGCCTCCAGAGGCTGTGTGAACAACAACGGAAATAGGGCAATCACGGATAAGCCTTGTAGCAGAAAGCCAAGCCTTTCTCGTCTAAGCAGCTCCATATTCAGCTCATTGGTCAGCTTACCTAATGATTTTAAATATAGAGAGCCATCCTTGGTCTGCTTGTCCCCGTATTCCTTCGTCAAATAGGAAAGTCCAGCCAAGCCCTTTAAATAGCGGTTAGGTGCCGTTTCCAAATACTGCTCCAGTCGCTCCTCCGTATGACTATCTGAGAGTACCTCCACCAGCTCCTGACCATGCAGCGCCATCTCATAAGCCGCAGAGTCTGCCGCCTCATAAAGCGCCTCCTCCACCATGCCATGCCGATGATAATGATGCCGCAGATCGCCTAAGAAGGTGCGAAGCTGGCGCAGCAGGCGAACCTCCAAGCGCTGCACTGCGACATCGGCCATCATGCCATGCACGACCCAGCAGCCAATGAGCAGCATGAGCAGACTGATGGGATCACGCACCCACAGAAGCAGGGGAAAGCTCGCCAGTACAAGCACACTCCATGCCCACAGCGTCACACGCATCGTTTCCAGCCGTAGCTTCCACTCGTCCCCCATATGCAGGATGGTTAACCGTTTGCGTATGGAGATTAGATAGGCACGAAGCAAAGGAAGCCTGCTGCACAGCAGGTATAGCCGCTGCATGAGCTGGTGCAGTGCTTGCTTTTTACTGGTCTTGGCTGGCTTGCGTAAGGCCTCATATTGTCGCGCTGCACCCACCTGGGAGCTGTAGCGAGAGAGCCAGAGAAAGGCAACTGCAACACCCAAAAACAGCACCGTTGCTGTTCCCAGCAGCAACGAAAGTCCATCAAGCCTCATGCTCATCCCCCCAGTGACTTAAAAATGCTAAAAAGGCCGCTTGGTCTGGGCCAGAAAGCCGCTCCAAAATGGCGCTGCGGCAAGTGTCTGACAGCGGATGCACCGCAACATACTGTCCATTCTGAAACTCCACCACATTGCGCGCCTCGTATAACGGGCGATCCGTCGAGCGCTGAAAATACGTGGTCATCGTATCCATAAAGGCGCTCATTTTCCCCTCAAGCGTAGGCAGCTCCCGAAAATGTGTGGGATAGGCTGCTTCCTGCTCCAAAGGCACACATTCTGTGATGCGTTCAATATAACGCCGCCCATCCAGATCGCGGCGTAGATGGATATCAAAGTTAATGACGCTGACAACCTGCTGCTCGGCTACTCGTTCATTCGTAAACACACCTGTTTTAAGCAGGGAATTACGAAGCGCATAAACCAAATCTCGAAAGGTCTTGGCATGATGGGTAAACAGGGTAAACAAGGAAGCCACCTGTGCCATTTGAATCATCCAGGCTGCGACTGGATCGGTGGCTACCTCGCCCAAAATATTCACCGAGCCATCCGTTTTCTTTTGAATATCCAGACCTGCCTGACCAGAAATGGTATCCGTTTCACGTAAGCTGAGAATATTACGATTCGGATAGATTTTGCGGAGCTGTAGCTCAAAGCTCATTTCCTGTACCCGGATGGGAAGCAGTGCCGAAATATGCCTCACCATCGCCATAAGCAAGGTGGTTTTACCGCTACCCTGTGCGCCGGTAATGGCTGTAATTCGCTCACCCATGACCAAAAAGCGAATGAGTCCAATCGGCAGCTCTGCATGCTCGTCCTGCAAAAGCTGCTCTAGCGTGGCACTCTGCACGTCAAATTTGCGCACAAAAAAAGCCCACGATTCGGATAATCGGGGGCGCAGCACGACTACGCGGGAGCCATCTGCCATTTCATTGACCTTATAGCCGTTTGCCTCGGACAGTTGACCGGGAAAATTGTGCTTGTAGATGTTCTGGCAGACACGGCGAAGCTCCTGTTCAGAACCAAAGGACAAAAAGCTCATATGAATAGATTTCCCCTGATAGAATAGCCAGACACTATCATAGGAACGCGGAACCTCTCCCAGCCTTGCCTGGGCTGTGCCCTCGCCCTCCCATACGGAAGGAGGAATACCCGATACCCCGCCAGATATACCATCTATGCGCATATCCCGTAGCTCGTCCACCACGCTAAAGCCCTTGTATTGCTGATAAATTCGTTGAACGACAAGCTCCAGCTTGTCCTGCACCTCCAGCGTTGGCTGCTCCTGCTCATAAATCTCAGCAATCTCCTCGGCTGTGATGCGATAAACCTCCTCATTCCCTTCATCCTCTAGTAGCTTTGCCTCGTCCAGCGCATAGCGCTGAATCAACTGACTAAGCGCCTCATAGCCATGCTGCTGCTTATATTTGTGCAGCAAAATATCGAAATGATCCTGTGATGTAAGCAGTTCAGGATTGTCAAAGGGAATTAGCCGATTAAGGCTGACTTCATCCAGTGTAAAGTGGTGGGTAAGCAAATCAGTTATCACCTGCTTTACATATTGCTTGTCCCGCAAATCGCCAGAGGTTGCACCACGCAGCGCGCGTTTCAGCTCTGCCCGCTTGCTTTTACGCCGACGATACTCTTCTTCTGACAAGCCATAGTCGCTTAGATTCGTGCTTGTCAGCTCATGCAGCGTATGCTTGATGTAGTCTGTCATGCCCTCCAGCGTATAAATGGGAGCTTCCTTCGGCTGGTCGGGCATGATGCGGTTCATACGAAGAAACAGAAGGCTGCCTCCTACTAACAGTAAGCCTAAAATGAGCATGCCATGCCAAGCTGCCATCATTGATCCGGCTCCTCCCTTCCACCAAAGAAGGGCTGGAGTCCGCATTGCTTGATAAGCGCCTGCGTCACCCTTCTTACCTCAAGAACATAGTTAAAATTTTCATGTGCCTTGCTTACCTGTCGATTTCGGAAGAAATAGCGAAGACCATCGCCCTGCTGCCGAGCATCCAGCCAGCCTGTGTTGTAGCTCATCGGGTAAGCTGCTTCACGCTGCTTACCAAACTGTCGTAGCAAATTTTTCACAGTCCAGGTCGAATGGCAATCATACTGACCAAACACGAGCAGATGCTTTTTACTTTCCATTAGCTCATACAGGCTTGAATGCCCAAAAAACTGCTGGAGCACTAGTTTATTTTGTGGCAGACAGATTACCAGTACATCCGCCTCCTGTAGTAGCTTCATCGTCCACGCACTCCTTGTACCGCAGCCACCGTCTACAAGCACCAAATCATAAGCACGCTTCGCCATATTCAGCATAGCTGTTAACCAAGGCATGGCTGTAATGATAAGGCTCTCATCTGTTCGCTGCGAGCCTGGTAGCATATCCAGCCTGTCCTTGAGTAGCGGCAGCGTGTAGTTATAGATCATGCTAGGCTGAAGCTTTTGGTTTTGCACTAGCCGCAGCAGCGCATCCACCCCCATATCCGTGCCACTCAGCAGGTCACCCTGCTGCCATGAGGTCTGTGTAAAGCCCTGCTCCAGTGCTGCAAAGCTACTGGCCGTGTGACCAAACAGCACGCTTCGTGCCGTATACTCCAGTCCCAACAGGGCTGCTACCGCCGTCAAGTTGCTGGTTGTTCCCGCTTGACCGGATACCGGACTCCAGAACACAATCGTATGTCCCACAGGTAAACTCCCTCCTTGTTCTCCAATTTCTAACTCTTCATGGTCAGTCTCTTCCCCTGATGCGCACCTTGCGCAGCTGCTTCCATGCCTGCTGCACCGTCCGTTCATCCCATTCCAGCAAATGCTTGACCATATCCAGCACAGTGCGGCGATAGCTTCCCGTTAACCGTCTAACGTCTAATCGGCTGTGGTGCTGATTGTCCAGCTCCACCGATGTATTACGCTCGTCCAGTGCAAAACGAAAAGCAGCATCCTCCCACTGGATATGCTGCGTGTCCAGCAGTTCATCAAGATAAGTCTCTGTGATGCTTACAGGCACAAGCTGGGTGAGCATTTTATAAAAGGACAAGGGTCTTCCCTCTGCTTCATGCAGACACAGTCGTTGCATCAGCTCAGCATTTCGCTGCAAATGAAGCCGTCCGTAGCTGTTGCACCATACACGCTTGTCATAGGCTGCCAAGTCCCGTCCCTTCACAAATTCGGTATGATCCGTATCCAGCAGCAGCACATCATAATTCCCCTGCAAGGAACGCTCCAACTGAGCGAGTGTGACAAAGCCGCGTGCAACGTCCATGCCCTCGAATTCGCGAATAGGCAGATGAGCCTCACTGTCCGGCATATAGGCCTGCACCCCTTGCCTAAGCGTGGAATCGACCACAATAACCTTCTGCCCCGTCACAGCAAGCAGCCTGCCCAAGATGAGCAGCAAATGACTTTTATCTGGCGCGCCTAAAAACACAATTTTTTTCATCGCTGCACTCCCTCCTCATTGATTAAAAATTTCCTCTAGCTTGTCCGTATCACTAGATGGCTGTGGCTCCGACGAAGCAGGTGGAGTGACCTGTGGGGATTGTGGAGAAGGCTCACTCGTTGGCTCCTTGGTTACTGAAGTTGTAGGTGCTTGCTCTATTCCTGGCTCTACTGAAATCGGCTCCTGCGCTGCTGGCTCGGCAAGCTCAGGCTGTGCCAAGGTCGATTGCTGTGCCAAATGACTTTGCAGCGTAGCCGCACGCTCATTCATAAGCTGCTGCTGAACCGCAATATTGCCAGAAGTCACCCGCAACTTGTCTGCCTCGCTCATGTCACTCAGATTGCTCTCCAGGGTTTTACGAAGTCTACGCGCCAGCTCTGTCGTTGCCTTTTCAACTAGATTAGGGTTCTGCTCCAGAAGGTCCAGAACTACGCTGCTTGCTGGATAATTTACAATGGCTGCTGTCTGTAGACCAGCTTCTACATAGGTCAACGCGTATAGTCTGGCTCCCTGCAAGTAGGCATCTATGGTAGCACTGGAGAACAACATTCGATCCGATTCAGTTAGCTCCATCCAAAGGACAGTCCCTTCCCGCTGTAGCACCTGCTTTTTGGAGAGCACTACGAAATCCTCACCTGTGGGGAACTGAATCCGCACATCCACGTATTGATCCTTTTTTAGCAACGTGGGAAGCTGTATAATCTGAAGCTCCTGAATCCGCACATCGGTTGCAATTGGCTTCCCCTCATACAGCATAGCTGGATAAATAGGAGCATCGGTCTGTAGCTCCACCTTGGTATACCTGCCAATAATCGCATTTTTATCTGTAATTACATTGGTCTGTAGCATGACAGCAGGCACAGTAACGGATTTTAAATCATCCGCTGTAATTAAACTCCCAGCAGGCAGGGTACGAGTTGGCGACCAGGCTTCACCCTGTGCTTGCTGCTCCGCTATCTTCAATTGCTGAATTTGCTGTTCATATTGTGAAATCATGACCTGCTTCTGCTGCTGTTGCTCTGTCTGACTCCTCACGGTAAAAACAGCCGCAGCGATAAGGAGCAGCACGCCTAAAATAATGCTGGCGATAATGAATAGCTTGCGGCGATGATACGTCCATGACATTGCTTCCATCTCCTTTCTATTTAACGTGCATCCTTATGCTGAATCGATCTTTTCTTCTCCGATGCTTGCTGCTGCTCTATTCGCTGCTGCGCCCAAGGTGGAATATACTCTGGCTTCACGCTTCCCAGCACATCGTCACGATTCCAGCGCTGCTCCTTACCCGAATACACATTTCTGACATATACAGCCCTACCTCTGGAGTGAGGGGATATCCCAAAGCCGCCTATAGCCACGACAAGCTGGTGATGGGCGGCCCGATATTCAGGGCGCAATCGTTCAGGGCGAATAGCCAACAGCTCATTTTCAATATTGGCTTCACTGGTAAGGGGATGACATTCATTCGCTGTTAACACAGGCATATCCAGCGGAAGGGTGGCCCTCTCCTGCTGCAAGGAAGCTACCTCATCCTGGATACGCTCCGTAAAATCCTGCATAGCCTCTAAATAATCGTTTCCTGACTCCGCACCATAATATTGCTCCATGCTGAGCGGATTTTGCCGCGTGCAATAACAAACCAAATAAGGCTTGTCCTGCTGCTCGGCTACAGCCAGAATCACTTCAACCTTGCCAATTTCAATGGCTTGAACGACCTCATATCCCTTTACCGTCCGTTTTTCCTGCTCCATTAAGCATCCTCTTTTCCCTGCTTTTCTTTTTCCGATGTCCGTTGCCGTTGCTTACGGTCTGAGGTGCAAGGACGCTGACTTTCTTCGCCATCCTCCAGCTTATGGCGACCAAAGCCAGGCTTTTCCTTCATTAAGCGTTCATAGGCACGTCGCTTCCCCTTAGTAAAATCCATTTTGTATTCACCTCCTCTCTCTGAAAAGGGCATAGAAAAACTCTCCCTTTACAGGAGAGCCGGTTACCCTATTTGATTGTATATTCAAGCATTAGCGCTCATGCTCACGCTGCCGCTTTCGATACCAGCCCTCCAACAGTTGCACAATGAGGTCTTCCTTCTGCTTTTCAGTGAATTCCCTTGGGAAAAAACGCTCAATTCGTTCACGCTGGATATGCAGCTTTTCCTTCTGGTTCGGTTTCTCCTCCGTAAGAATGGAGAAAATAACATCCATATTCAGCCGACCATCCTGACTTAGCTTTTTCATTCGCTGCGCCTGTGCCAATGATGGTGTACAGTCCTCAGACTGCATCGTTTCGTAGAGATTCTGCTGCTCTTTTTCGGACAAGTAAGATAGCTCTACTGCCGGATTAAAGGCAATTTGCTTCTCATCCACCATTTCAAGAATGGTTGGGGTAAGTTCGGTTAGACGGATGTAACGGGAAATTTGGTTTCGGCTTTCTCCGACTTGTTCAGCAAGTATTTCTCTTGATTCTCGTCCCTCCAACTTCCGCCCAAGTTGGGCGGAAGTTAAATCCGTTCTCTGCCCCTGCCTTTTCATCGCTTCCAGCTTCATTTTATAAGCAAATGCCTTTTCACTCGCTGAGATGTTCTCCCTTTGCAAATTGCTATCCACCATAATGATCGTTGCCTGATCGTCGTCCAGTTCTCGCACAATACATGGCATTGTTTCCGCGCCAGCAAGCTCACTCGCCTTTTTCCTACGATGCCCCGCAACCATTTCGTAGCTGCCATCTGGCTTCGGACGCACCAGACCGGGAACAAGTACACCATATTGCTTCACACTATCTGCCATTTCCAGCATGGCTTCATCTGCCTTGACCTTAAAGGGGTGGCCGGGAAACTCACTGATTTCAGCAAGTGGAATCTCCACTACCTTTTCCCGCTGCGCATCAGCACGGCTTTCATCTGTCGAGAATAAATCATCGACCGTGCTCAGCTTGATGCTGGCGCGTCTGTCGTCTTTCGCTGCCAATACGCTGCACCTCCCTCGTAAAAGCCATATACGCCTTCGCAGCCTGACCACTTGGATCATGCGCATAGATGCTTTTTCCCTTGGCACTCGTTTCTGCCGCGCGGATGGATAAGGGAATTTCATCCTGAAAGACACGTAGCTTGTCCCCATACTCATGCCGAAGCACATGAGCAATGTCCTTGGCGAAATTCGTGCGGCTGTCTACCATCGTAAGCAGCACACCATCCAGCGCCAGCTTCGGATTAATTTGACGGCGCACACGGGCAATGGTTTGTAAAAGCTGAGCCATTCCCTTTGCTGGCAAATAATGCGCCTGTACCGGAATAATGACACTATCTGCTGCAGCCAAGGCATTGATTGTCAGCATCCCCAAGCTTGGCATACAATCAATAAGGACATAATCATAATTTGACTTGACCTGGTCGATATAGGAGCGCAGAATCGTTTCACGGCTCATCGTATTTACAAGAGAAACCTCAACCGCCGACAGCTCAATATTGCCTGGCATAAGCGCCACGCCCTCCTGATGCTGCAAAATTCCTTCCTGTGAATCGTAGGATTCCTCCATCATCGTTTTGACAAGCAAAGTAGCTAAAGAAACAGGAATACTATCCGGCTCTCGGTAACCCAATGAATCTGTCAAATTCCCTTGCGCATCTGCATCCACCAGTAGCACTTTCTTGCCTTCCCTAACCAAGCCAATACCCAAATTTACAGCCGTTGTCGTTTTGCCTACACCGCCCTTTTGATTTGCTAGGGCGATCACCTTTGTCATCTCATTTCCTCCCTTCAACGTAAAAAAGCCGACTGCGCTGAATTTCAGGGCAATCGGCTTTTAAAGGATATCTATATGAAAAGAGAGCTTCCGGCGAAGGATGCTCTCTTGAACAAGCTTAATCTATAAAATTTAATACTGACCAACCACGCTCCCCTCAAGAGTATTGTTAGCATTATAAAATTCCTGATTGAGTATTTCATCGAATGTTTCATCATAGGAATAGCAGATATTATAATCTTGAGTATTACTAAAGGAGACTATTAAATCGCTTCCTTCAATTGAACTATTAAATATTTCTGAAATTTTATCCAAGCTAGTATTTCCATAAGAGTAAATTCCATATACAGACTTTTCTTTTATACCCTGTTCAATTTCAGTTTTATGAGTTCGTACCACATTCCAAAGTTCTATATAATCTAAATTCCAATTGTATACAGGAAGCATATCTGCTAATAAATATTTCAGTGCCTCCATTCTAAAACCATTACTACTTCCTGAAGCAGCCAATATATACTTATTTAAAAATCTAGCAGAAATAAATAAACTATTACTAGATACAATCATATCTGCAAGATTAGCTTTTCCACTATCTAGCTGTTCTGTAAGTAATAAATTATCTTCATTAAATTTAACACTGTCCTCATTTAGAGAGTTTGAATGCACTATTATAGTTTTTGAATTATTAGGTAAATTCATTTTACTATTAGCAATTTCTAAGTGGTTTTTTGATAATAGAAGTTTGGGTAGCTTCAAATGCTTATTAGATAATTGGATAATTTCATTCTTCATTTTTATTGAATTTGTTTTTCCTTGATGCTCCTTTAAGTACTCAATAATCTTTATTATTTCTTTCCTATATATTTTCTCAACAATAGCTTTAGTAATAATTCCACCTATCTTTGCACTGCTTCTGGAAAGTTCAACAGCTATTTCATCCTCTGACGTCTTACCGTCGACTACTAGAAATGGAATATTAGCTTTATTTAAATTTCTATATTGATTAAAATTATAGGTTCCATTTATCAAAACATCATTATAAAGCAATAGATTATTTGTCTTGATGGTTTTATCTAAATTTTCATGTTTAGAATTCTTTTTTTCATTTTTTTCTTCTAGCTCGATGTCATATAAAAAGGCTTTTAGAGAATCTGTTTCAATAAGAGGTGAAAACATATTTTTCTTCTCACTTATATTTGGAATCATGTAGCTATCAGAATTGCAATGAAAAATGATATCTATATTTTGATTATTTATTGCCCATTTATCTATCCCTAATTGTTTAGTCAGTTCTTTAAAATTACTGTTATTAATCATACCAGGCTCAATTTCTATTTCTATCCTAGTGTAGGATTCATTATTTTCATAAGATTTTTGAATTAAATCCGAAACACGATTTTTATCCTCAAATAGTTCAAATCTAAATTCATTATCATTACTTTTCTTAGTTAGTACCTTTGCCTTTTTTCCAATTAAAAACATAGATAAAGCACCAATTCCAAACTGCCCCACAATAGGGAGATCAGATTTTTTCTTCTTTGATTTCCCAACAGTCAAATAATATTCTATAACATCTTCTAAACTCATTCCGATGCCATTATCCTCAAAAGAAAGAATTAATTTTTCATTAGCACTTCTTACGGATATTTCAATTTTACCTCTGTATCCATCACTTTGCCTTAACTTACATGCATCTATTGAATTTTGTAGCAATTCACGAAGTGCAATTTGAATTTTATTACCATTCTTATATAACGGTTCAATAAGTAGTGGAATTATCTCTTCAGAAACCTTGAATTTCACGTTTGATTTTACGAATTGTTTTGAAATACTACTGTCATAACTCACTTCCCTGATTTTTACGATTGTATTAAAGTTTAAGTGATACAAAGGAAATGTTCTTAAAATTTTTATAAGCTCATTCAAATTACCAACATATTTATCAATGGTTCTATAATGCTCTCCATTAAAATTATCATCCACAAAGTTAATGATAATTGCATCATTTATTACTTCATATATAGTAGAATTATGACTTGCTATCCTGTACAGACTATAACAAGCACAAAACAGTAAAATTATTAGCGAATTCTCTCCCCCATCTAAAGAGATATCAATTTTACTACAATCATGTTTGTAATTTTTTATCATAGTAATGATATAACTAAACTCTTCTACTTCTCGAGTTGAATCGTCAAAAAAAATCCTCCCCTGCAATATCATTTCCTGGAAAACTTTTGTTATCTTGTATTTAAAAATAGAACTACTATTCGTGACTATGTCAAGAGCCTCACGATTAATTAATACATCCATGCTATCCAAAAAAATTAGCATATCATTAAAAAATGATCCTTTAACATCAGTAGCGAGATTAAAGTATCCATGTATATTTCCTTGCTTTTTAAAAAACATATTTGTTAATTCACCACGTGAAATCAAATGGCTTGAACTTCCATGTCGTATATATCCCAAACCTTTACATTTGTTTTTAAATGTGTCTTTTTGTTGTCCTTCTTTTTTTCCACCGTCAAAGTCTTTTCGAAATAAGTAGGGCTGATCTTTATTTTCTTTTCTAATCTTAATCAGGTCTATCTGATGTCCATCTAAATCAAAGTTCATGATAATATCAATTTGTGGAATTGGTTCAATGTTCTCAGTAATTATTTCTTGAATATTATTCTCTTCATATCTTTCAGTAATATGAATTTCAGAAAGTGTACCCTCTTCTGTGTTTTGTCTATAGCCTATAATTATATATTTATCTACTTCAATACCCACATTTAAGAAGGAAATACAATCTTTAATAAACTCAAATTTCTGATAGCTATATTTGAGCTCATACCATTTTTCTTTAAAATCTACTATAGTATTTTCCCTACCTGCCCTTATTAAACTTCTTATGTACTCGATATCTCGTTGATTTAAATCACTCATAAAAGTACGATTCCTCCATTTAGTAATATTTTTCCTTTTCATTTACAAATTACTATACCATAATTAAAAAAATTACTCCTTTAACGTATAAAAATAAACACCTTAGAATCTGGTTCTAAAATCCCTTATTAAAAAACCGTCCTGAAAAGGACGCTCTCTTGAAATTACAAATTAACGATTGTAAGCTAATCCACAAGGTTTCATCGTTATAAAATATCTGCAAAATATCCGTCTTTCGTCTTTGAAAACACAACTTTAGATGGGAACACTTTCACGCCCATATTTGCTAAGCCAACAATAGTCATCCCCCATTCAGACAGTTCTCTTGGAATTCGATAGCATTTTACTTCATCCTCTTCTAAAATCGTAACTACTGGGATCATCTCTTTACTTAAGCCTACTGATAATACATCGAAAGTTTGATGTCCGTTTTTTATTACAAGCAAAGGTTGCCTATCAATGTCAAAATAAACCTTTGCACCTCGACGATTTATTACAAAATCATTAGATAAGTCATTATCTGTAACAGCATCAATCGGCAACGCCGGTATTTGTCTGTCGTTTCTCATCTGTTCAAAATAATCAGCAAGATGCTCACAACAATAAGCATTGAAATATTCACCTTGCATATCAATATCTTTTTTTATATCTTCTACCGATTTAAAGCGATTCATGAAACTTAAGAGAGCAATGAACTCAATTAAATCATCGGAGTATACTCCAGCAAAAGCCTTATACCATGCGTTGTTTAATTCAATTGCTACTTGGTGAAACTTCTTGTAAAGGGCAAGCTGTCGCTCATTGAGAATGAACCATCTCTTATCGAGAATCTTCTTGTTTACCATTTCTTGAGGCGAAGCATATTCCATTGCGTTATTTAGTGCTTTAAGCAACTTTGAAATGATGCCTGCCAACATATCAGCCATACGAATTCCATAGGAAGTGAATGAGTCTGCCTCGGAAACTGAGCACAAGCCCACTCGTTCAGCAGCTTTTACAGTGTTACTATTTTCGCCTTCCTTATCTATAGTAATTGAATAATCACAAATTCCTTTTTCATCCAAAAATCTGCTAAATCCCACAAAAGCAATCTCATAATTCCAGTCAATTGTTTTAATTCTGGATACGTCGCCCAAGAGCAAGAGAATTTGGCTGAATTGCTCGATTTCCTTTTGCTTCAAAGTTTCGTTTGCCTTATCTTTTTCGATTTGGGCTATAAAGAAGTCTTTCAATAAGCCAATAAGTTCACCTGTATCATTATACATCCCCGCCATAATTTCGCTTGGCTGATATAAGACGATTGCCTTCGTGATGGAATATTTCATTGCATCCATATCCACAAAAAGGCTGTTTTCATAGTCCTCAAATAGCTGATGAATTATGTATTCGATTTTGCTTGTAACAGCATAGTAGACAAAGATTCTTTCATCGAACAGCGTTACGAAGTCCTCTAACAAGGAGAGATTATCAGCGTTTAAGGAGGCAAAGCCACTTTTTAGTTGGCTTTGCTTAATAGTAGTGCTTTTTAGTTCGCCGTTTGACTGCCTGTGCTGATACTTAGACTCAAATGTTGCGTATCTTTCATACAAGCCAGCCTGTTTGTTCGAGTGCCAGCCAACGACAACCGCAATAAAGCTGTCGAAGTAATTCTCCGCAGTAATGGTTTTGTGGTTGATTTTCCGGCTATGCTCAGATTCATCATAGTAAAAACTGTATTTGCTCATCGGCTACCTCATTTCGCACTGTGGTAAATCCTCATTACTTGCTTTACTTTGACGGCATATGTCATTACCCCAGATAATTTATTAAGCACACATATTATCAACAAAAATTCTCAAGAACTCTTCACCATAAAAGTTTTTTGATGCTCCTTCTATAGTAAGTTTTCAAGTATAGTGGGCGCTAGCCCCCGAAATAACTGGGCTATGCTGATTTCCTCACCTTCATTCAGATGAGTGTAGCGCACTTATTTTTTTGTAAGTAGAACTAGCTGTAGTTATGCCCCTGCCTGTAAAATTACCTTTTCTCTATCTCTTCAAACTCTTCCTGCAATTGTATGGCTAAGCAATACCCCTTATCTGTAAGCCATGGTATTAAACCTTCGAGATAAACATCCTTTTTTTTACATAATACGACAATGAGTTTAGAATTAAAACATCTAATTAATTAATGGCTCAAAACCATAATTAGTGGTTGACTACGAATCTGATATTTGATCGTTCCGGGTAAGTCCATCACTACAGTGCAGTAATTTAGAACACCGATCTACTTTCACTATCAATCACTAATTTTTAGATTGATCCTAATTAATCTTAAATGAAAAAGAACGCCCTAAGGACGCTCTCTTAAAATCAATACTATTTTAGGCTATTTTCATTATCCCCCGACATGTCTACACACTCGACCTCAAAACCAAGGTCCAGCACGACCGAAACCTCAATTGTTTCCTTTAAAACCTTATTTTTGAAATCAGGGCCATCCTTCGTAAAAGTCGTAAACGGCGCAAAGTGTTGAAAACAAAGGATTTCTAGGTATCTTTGCGTTGCATTCCTATTACGACCTCCACATGTGTCGTATGCGGAAACATATCCACCGGCTGCACCTCCACCGTACGATACCCGCCGTCCTCCAGCACGCGCAAATCCCTCGCCAGGGTAGACGGAT
>RCUF01000092.1_pt1 | contig 57758 bp, 49 predicted proteins | sample 2166311 | NCBI WGS metagenome assembly RCUF01 (sample SAMN09932608, study PRJNA488358) | compost metagenome | feature: garden; material: soil; isolation source: compost soil in 4-hydroxybenzonitrile-enriched culture | place: Germany: Experimental Botanical Garden Goettingen | collected 2016-01-27
TTACCCGATTTGACGACTGAGAGCCATTGTTATTTTCTTAATTACGTTCTATATAATTTTGGGAATATACAGTCCATTGGATAAATTTTCTATCGCGAAAACAAATGGTTTTCTTTCAATATATGTCGGTATGTCTTCTTCAGTATCCAGAAACTTAAAAATTTCTGGCTTTTGATTATGGAAATCAGTTAGTAATTCTGAGTCAAACAAATCAAACAAGGTAATACTCTTTTTATTAATCAATTTATTATGGGGCTTAATAATATAAGGAAGAGTTATTTTGATACCAACACAAACATTATCTTCAATAATTTTCTCAAATAAAGTTTTAGTTTTTATATCATTACAAACCGTATCCGTTATTACAATCATATTTCTATCTGTCATAAGATTGGGACATAATTGCTTTAGAATATCTGCATTCACAATCATTTCTGAATCAAGAATTGACTTTTGTTTCTCACGTTTAACAATGCCCTGATACTCCTGCTCAACAATTATATATTTTTGACCTGGATATCCATACTCTACTTTTTTCAATTGTACTGTTTCCGTATCTGTAAAGGCAATTGTATTAACTCCGATCCTGCTTCGATAATTCCAATAGTTCCGAATTAAAAAGTCTTTAAACTCTCCATTCAATCTACAAACTCTTCTAATAGGGAATGTAATGTACCCATCTTTTTCTTGATAATTATATGCACTAATATCATTAGTAGCGATATTCAAGATGTCTTTCCCTTGTTTCTCTAGAATACATTTAAATTCTTTAATTAAATTAAATTGTTGTTGTAAAATAACATAGTACTTATCCCATGCTTTAGGTACAACGTTTTTTAATAATTTATCTAATGGATCAGTAATAGATAAAGCGCAAAATCCATCAGTATTAAACGTACAAGTATCTAATACACTAAAATCACATACTGTTCCATCATTTAATTTAATACTTAGTGCACCTATTTCATCATCATCTGCTTTGAAAAAATTGAATGTCACACTACGCGGTTCTGTTTTAATCTTTTCATTTATTGGATCTTGTAAAAAAATGCATTTTAATAAATCTGCATTTTTCGTATTTCTTTCGACCTTATCATTTCTAACGATTGTATCACAGTCTTGTCCTACAAGAACATAATACTCACCATCTATTTCAAAAATATCGCCGGGTGCGGGAGGAAGGTTCCTTTTGTTAACAGTATAATCAAAAAGCTCGTACGTATTTAAATTTTGAATTCTTTTCTCAAAAAGATAATCCAAAGCTTTCTGTTCCCGTACTATAAATTTTTCATTCAAAAAATTTGTTAATCCTGATATAAAAGTATATTCCGAAGGAACTGATGTTACATGAAAAAGTTGGTTTGAAATAACCTCATTTTTTAATTGATCAACCCAACTAGTGATTAAATCATAAGTGGTAGTTCCTTCTTCATGAGCCATTTTTGCAAGGTAATTCATATTCTCCCTACGATCTAGTGCCATATCAAATGTCGCCTCAATTGAATATAAATAAATCTCCTTTAGCCTTCTAAATAAGTGCACATAAGCACACGTTGCCAACCCTTCAACGACTTGTTCCAAAAATTTCGGGTCTGTTTTACTAACCTGTACAATATAATAATCAGAAAGTTTATTAACATTAGAATCTTGATGCTTGCTTGTATAAATAATGCTGATAATATTTTTTCCAGTTTCTTTCAACAAATAATCTAATATGAAAGTTTCACCTGTTGCCTCACCTTCGCCTAAAAGCTTATCTACAATAAATAAAGAAAATTCATTTTTTTCTATCCCTATATTTTCAATATCTGAAGTGATGTTATTCCATTCAACTGGGGGGACTTCTTTGTAAATTCTAATAGACTTTCTCGGTGTAATACTCATCAACTCATCAAAAAACAACTTATAACTAGGTAAGTCATTAACTATACCGTATTTCAACAAAATTTCTGCCGAACTTGAATTACTATATATAATATCTTTTATTAATTCTTTTACTTCTTGTGCTTCTTCGTAAAGCTCTTTCAGTGTTTGATCCTCATCTTTATAGATACTTAAAAATAGTTCAATTACTCTTTTACCTTTAATTGCTTTGTTTTTTTGGGGGTTACTGATACTGTTAAGATTACTTACGAATTTTTTTATCATACTACTTTTTATGATTCCAACATTCAGTTCTGATAATAGTAAATCAAGGTCATTTGAATTAACATTCAAAATACTGGTAAGCACTTCCTCCTCATCAGTAATAGCTGTAAAATCATTTTCTATCATAACTACTAGTTTAACATTTAGATTTTCAATTAGCTCATGGAATCTACTAACTACCATTTTTTTCTTCCCCTTCAAAATTCCGATCTTCATTTTGTAGATAAAGCGCAAAGATATACCTATGTCCAAATTGATTTTTTTCTGGCAACAATTCAATATCCGCTCCAAAGGAATTTAATAGCTTCTTAACAATGTATAGCCCCATTCCTCTCCCATGTGTATCTTTGCCACTTGTTAAAGAATGAAATAATATATGCTCATATTTAGGAAAAACACCAGTCCCTGTATCACTAAATAAGATCGTATGTTCATCAACCTTATCTATTTTTATATAATCTTTATCTGTTAATTCAAAGAATTTATCATTCTTTGAACGAATTTGTCTTTGACCAATCCAGTATAGTGAATTATCGATTAAATTATAAAACACATGTATTAAGGCTCCTCTTGGAACTTTCCAAGAAATATCTATTGAAGAGTAATCCAAACTAACTTTATTTTTTTAAGTCTTTTTGACAGTCTATTTTCTAGATCCTTCAAGAAAAGATTTACGTTCTCTAACTGAAAATCTTCTATTGTTCCTTTAAATAAAAATGTTTTCTCTAAGAATAAGTAAAAATAATTCATTTCAAGCATTTTTGAATTAATAAAACTAAATCTAGTCTTTAAAGGTCGGAAGTGATCTGTATAAAGATCCACTTCTTTTGCTGTTTGCAACAAATAATTTTGAATCGCTAAAAAATGATCTTCTGTTTTTTCTTCCGAATCTAGATTCGACAAAATAGAATGAAGCTCATGCGTAATTACTTCCGTTATTAAGCCATTAGCCATAAGTTTATAATTGTTATATGCTTCAAGTTCAATTATTTTCCTTTCATGTTCAAATTTCAAAAGAAATTCATTTGTTCTTTGTGATGATACAATGGCATTTTCAATATTTTTATTGATATAATCAGTAGTTCTAAATAATGAGGAAAATGCTTTCTTGACTTTTTCTATTTTTTCTTCATTGTCTAAGTCTATATTTTGACTTACGATGGATAGATGTTCATTAAATACCTTCAAATGTTCTTTATTTTCATGGGCAACTTTACTACTTTCACTTATTTCCTTTTTCAGCTCCTCAATCGATTTCTTAGGAATTAGACCTTCTTCTTTAAAAATATCTTCCGAGATATAATATGCAGAACGACTAAACTCATAAAAGTATTTATGAAAGACCAATTTCAAAAACACTTTTAGTGCATCTGAGTGATCGTTTTGCATTAAGTCAAGTCTAGAGCTTATTTCCTTTATATACTTTTGAATAGGATCATTTATATTAACATATCCAATAGAATTACCTAGTTCAAACCGAAAAAATTGTTGCCCCCTTGTCCTAGCTTGTTGAAGTTCGAGCCAGTCACTATCTTTATCGCCTAGAGTAGTAATTCTGAATTTTCCTCGGTACAATTTGATACCATTATGATAATTCAAAAAAGATTTTAGTCTATTAACATTAAAACTCTTATTAGTAATAAAGCCATTAGCTCTAGCGGATTCGAGAGCCATTTTCGTGAGTTTTGGTTCACGTTTGAATGAAAAAACCTTTCCTTCTATAGGGGTAAGTTCCTTGAATCTATTTACATAATCTATAGGAAGCAAATCTAAAGTTTTTCCCAAATCCTTCATAAATTCACTTTCTTCAACAACAGACTTCAATGAACTATCATACCTGTGATTGTATTTTTTCAGAAGAGCTGCATAGTAAGTATGATCTTTTTTGACACTATCCATTAATTCTTTAGGTACTAATATTTCATGTATTCTTTCTAAGTACCATGGATTTAAAACCATTCCTAGATCTAACTGCAATTGTCCATTAACAACATTCAATTTTAAAAAGTGTTCCGTTTCAGCCATTTTAGTTGATTCATTTTGAAACTTAGATGGAATTTTTTCCGTATTCAACCAAATTGTTATAGCAAATTCTTCTTGTTTTTCAGTAAAAGGAGAGACTAAAAAACTTAATGAAGATTGGAATGCTTCTTTTAAGTGGGGTTCATCATTGTCGTCCTCGAACAAGCTCAGCTGTCTGTTCATATTTATAAACTTTTCAAATCCTACATTTAAATTAGTGAACCACAATCTAGTATAACTTTCTATTTTTTTGGGGAAGCTCCAACTTTGTAGTTCTAAATCCTGAAGCTCCTTATTGGCAAGAAATTCATCCCAATCAACTCTTACTAAAAATGTTTCTTTAGATTCTGCATTAGTTGTTTCAATAAAAAGTACTTTACTAAGTCTTTGTGCTGCAAGTCTACCTATTCCTTTTTCCCCAAGCGGCGCTCTTTGACTATAAGTGGAATTTTCCTTTTGCTTTTTCTTAAGATCAGTTCCTACAGTAAAGAAGCCTTCTTCTAACTCAACTAAACCCATCCCACTTCCAGAATCCTCAATGATAATAAATTCTGAGTCACCCATGGAACTTGCTATTATGGATAAAACATTGTTATCTACTGGTACAATTAAATTCTTTTCCTCTAAAAACCTTGAATTACTGATAAAATGCATCTGCACTTCCTTTGCATTTGCATCATAAGAATTTTTAAGTAGTTCAGTGATTGCTACTTCATCACTAGTTATAAGTTCTTTACCTAATTGCTCAATTACTCTTGGATTTATTTTGAGTTTCATAAGACCCCTCCCCGGGACAATGGACCTATAATATATATTAGACAAGAAAACCAATTTTCCTCCAAATTCCAATGTTCGTTTCTACATAGAGACAACAACTTCATCATTTTCGTTCAATTAGTAGTTGTATACCTTTGTGCTTTAATTGCCATTCAAAAGTACAATAAATTTCGAGGCTTGAATATCGATCTTCGGACCAACAAAATCTCCACAAGCACTAGTACAGTCTACAACTAAATTTTTTGATTGGTGTGGTTATGATTTTTTTGATGTAATTATGTGCCAAGTTTGCACTGGTGGCTCGTGAGTTAAGTTTAGGCCTTTTTCCAACTAACTTGTTTGGAACTTTTAATATCGACCTTCGGATTAAACTAATATTATCTTGATGGCTTCATTCCTTCTCTGGGGAAACGAGTGGAAGAGCTTCCCTCTCTCCTCTTCTAGAATTCAAACTTAAACAATAATTAAAACATTTCTCTTACTTTTAATAAAAGTGAGAAAAACAAAACCCCTCCCAATAAAATTAGAAGGGGTTCTAGTACCGACACACTTAATTAATATTTCCTAACTAACAGTGAACAGCACTCCACATGCACCGTATGTGGGAACATATCCACCGGCTGCACCTCCACCGTACGATACCCACCATCCTCCAGAATCCGCAAATCCCGGGCCAGCGTGCTCGGGTTACAGCTCACATACACCACACGCTCTGGCTTCATCTCCAGAATCGTATCTAGCAGCCTCGGATCACAGCCCTTACGTGGCGGATCGACGACGATGACGTCGGCGGTGATGCCCTCTTCCTTCCAGCGTGGAATGACGTCCTCAGACGCTCCTACTTCAAAGTGAACATTACGAAGCTCGTTCAGCTGCGCATTGCTACGTGCATCCTCAATGGCTTCCTTCACAATCTCCACTCCATACACCTGATCTGCATGCTGTGCCAGGAACAACGAGATCGTACCAATGCCGCAATAGGCATCAATGACCGTCTCTTTGCCTGTAAGCGCAGCGTATTCCAGCGTCTTGCCATACAGGACCTCCGTCTGTACCGGATTGACCTGATAGAAGGAGCGGGCCGAGATCGCAAATTGAACGTTGCCGATATAGTCATAGATGACATCCCTGCCCCACAGGACACGGGTCTCATCTCCGAAAATAACATTGGTCCGCTTCGTGTTGACGTTCTGGCAGATGCTCACTACGTGAGGGATGGCCTCACGAATGCTACCGATCCAAGCATCGCGATGCGGGATATCCTGGCCATTGGTGACCAGCACCAGCATCATCTCGCCTGTGCGGAAGGCTTTCTTCACGACGACATGTCGAAGCAATCCCCGCCCAGTCTCCTCGTTGTACGCACTGATGCCCAGATGGCTGCCGATCTCCTTCACCTTGGCGACGACCTCATCATTATGCTCGTGCTGAATGAGACACGTCTCCATATCGACAATCCGGTGACTACCCTTGGCATAGAAGCCACCAATGAGTCCACCATCTGCTGCCCCCATCGGTACCTGCGCCTTATTACGATAGCGCCACGGCTCCTGCATACCGAGCGTAGGATGCACGACAACCGCCTTGCTGTTTTTAGCAGCTTCGGAACTATTTAAGCTGTCCTGATTGCCTTGGTTATCTTGGTTATCTTGTGTATCCTGTATATTTTGAGCGCCTCGACCATTCTGATCTTCCGAACCACTCAGACTCAATTTCCCTTGCGCTCCCACACTCGTCCGTACACTACCCTCGATCTCCAGCTTACCAATCCGCTCCAGCACATCTACGACATGCTGACGTTTCCACTCCAGCTGCCCTGCATAGCTCATATGCTGAAGCTGACAGCCCCCGCACTGGTCATAGATCGGACAAGGTGATGCAATTCGGTCAGGGCTAGCCTGCACCACATTCAGCAGCTTCGCGTAGCCGTACTGCTTCTTCGTCTTCAATACTTTGGCGCGGACCTGCTCTCCCGGCAGTGCTCCTGGAATAAACAAGGTATAGCCCTCTGCACGGCCTACGCCTTCGCCATCGTGGTTCATCCCGATGATGTCCACGACCACTTCCTGATTCTTCTCTACAGGCAGTCCACTAATCTCACCTGCTGCACGCTGCTGGGCTGGACGCGGCGCTCTTGTCCTCACTTGATCCTTACTCTTACCCGTTCTCTTACTCGTATTCTTGCTCGTGGTCGCACTGGTACTGATGCTAGTACTGGTACTACCACCTGCACTGTAACCAACCTGTCCCTTTTGGGAAGCGGATTGCTGTCTCTTCTGCCCAGCATCCTGTGGCTGACGTCCACGTTCATTCCCTGAACCATTTCTATCTGCTGCTGGTCTCTGACGACCTGCTTCCTTGTCAGATCCATTCGTGTTCCGGCGGCTTTTTCCACGGCCACTGCGGTAATTGCTCATCATGCACATTCCCTTCTACATATCGACCTATTATCGAATTTATCGTTAAAATTATCAAATTAATCGTTAGAATTACCGACTCATTCATTCAACCATTGTATCTTCATACACTGTCATTCCTATAACCTCAGACATTCCCACAACTCGAAAAATGCCGCTACTCCTAACGGGAGAACGACATTTCAATCAGCCTCTAACTATGCGACTTGCTAATGGCATGGATGCGACAGGCTCGGATTTACAATCCAAGTCTTTGACGTCTCCCTTGTTGCTGCCCAAATGTTCCTTGCTTACTAGGCCTTACCTTGCACAGTCAGCTAGGTTCTTCCTGAAAACAACTGAACTCTTCTCATCTAAGTCAATTTCATAATACCTTTAGCTGCTTCAATCAGGATTATATATAGATCAAAATGGTTTTGTTTGTCTATATATAGTTTCAGGAACCCATTTTAGTGATTTATGAAATTGACTCATCTAAATACCTGAATATGCTGCTTCAGATTCCGAATCGTCGCAGGCAGTGTCCCGCCCAACTCGCCGTCCAGGTTCAACTGTACATGGCCCGGAGACGTGACCTCCATGTAATCGGTCTTGAAGTAGACCAGCTTCTTGTCATTCAGATGTTCACCGCGCAGCGCCAGCGTGACCAGACGAATCATCTCCGCCAGATTGCAATTGCGCACTGCGATGACGTCGAACATTCCATCGTCGATCGAGGCCCCTGGAGCCAGTTTCTCGAAGCCGCCTACCGAATTCGTATTGGCGATAAGGAACAGCATGAACTCATCATGCAGTGTCTCATGACCAGCCGCCTGAATCGTCAGCTCCTGTGGTGCGAGGCTGACCATCTTTTCCAGACCTTTGAAATAGTAGGCAAGCTGCCCGATCATCGTCTTCAGCTTGCTTGGTACCTCATAAGTCAGCTCGGTTAACGAGCCGCCGCCTGCAATATTGATGAAGTATCTGTCATTGACCTTGCCGATATCAATCGGTCTTGCCTGCTGACGGATGACAAGATCGCAATACTCCTCCCATTGCCGCGGAATGCCCAGTGCACGCGCGAAGTCATTCGTAGTCCCTAACGGAAATACGCCCAAGGCAGGCAGATTCTCTCTCTCCGCCATACCATTCACCACTTCATATAACGTGCCGTCTCCGCCTGCGGCAATGATCATGTCATAGCTGCCCCGTTCGATAGCAGCGGTCGCTTCACGTGTTGCATCCCCTTCACCGGTCGTCGCATAGACCGATACCTCAATACCGCCCTGATCCAGTCGTTGTAGGATATCAGGCAGCTTGCGTCTCATTTCCTCGCGACCAGAGGTAGGATTATAGATTAATCTGGCTCTTTTCATTCACATATTCCACCTGTAATTTGATGATGAATCCAAGCATGAATAGACTACACAGCAGTATGCCCATATCAAGTGTATACCCAGGCTATCGCCTGGCGTATCATGTCTATCCTCCTGCCTGACGACCCGCTCCTAACAGCCGAGCATCACCGCAGACAAGCTCACACATTGAAGCATCATACGCTATCTTCAAGGCTTTATCATACTGGAAAAAAGACTCTTTTACAATGGGCATGCCTTAAAGGGCAACCCGTTCAAGCATATCCCCATGATGCGCACTGCACATTAGACTTGATCCCTTATCAGAAGATTTGCATGGCATACTGAATTTCCATTTAGACATTACCAATAATCATCTGGCATCAAAAAGAGACATGCACATGTGATTCATTATGTTGGTGTCCATAGGAACGGTGGTTACTTCCACGCTTTCAACATCCATATTGATTCAGTATCCACGTAACTCAACATCCTATATCAGCATAGCCGAAAATAGTAGCCCGTAACCCCATGTGCATCTAACCCATGTTAGCTGTCATGTTGGAGCTACTGCCTTCCTATCGGCAAGCAAGTATGAAGTAGACCTCAGATAGCTTTTTCACTTCGCCATTTTTCTAGCCATAGGTAGCTCTATTCCAGTGCCTAACTCTATTCCAGCCTTAGTAGCTATTCTAGCCTAGACTTATTGCAGCTGCCCTAGCTTAGCTATCTCAATGTAGTGGTGCACACACCTGCACCAACATGCTGTCGCGGCCGTCAGCCCCTCACTTCATCCGCTTTATCCATTTCCTGCTCATAGCGAAGGAACAAAGCATCTACCTGCTCTTGTAACCAGGCTGTCAGTAGCGGGTGCGGCAGCAAAGCCTCTCCATTATAGCGATAATCCAGGCCCTCCAGCTTCCGCGGAATGACGACGTCCGTGAAGTACCCTGAACTCAAAAATAACGGGGCCACAATAACAGCCATTCCCCGTTCCTCGGTCCAATATACGATTTTGTCACGCACCGATAGCGGGCTCAACAGGGCAAAATCCGTATGAATTCCACTTTGTGCCGCCACATCAGCCGTCAGTGAAGCCATGCCCGTCTCCCAGCGCTGCCGGAACCCATCGTGCACACTGCCATGACCGACGAGCAAAATAATCTCGCGCTCTGGATCAATCGATAACGACTGCGCCTTTGCCCATACGATCGCAGCTACTGCGGGCCCAGCGTCGATCGGATTTCCCCAATAGACACGCGCCTGAATCCGGAAAGGCTCCAGATCTGTCTCCTTCTCTGGCGCAGCCTTCGTACCCAACGCGTATCCTATCTCATCAACATGCGTACTACCAGAGGACACAAAGAACGGGACGACGAGCATATCCGTCACCCCTTGTTCTTCCAGTCTATCTATACCATCCTGAATAGAGCGTTCTTCGACCTGCTCCAGAAAAGCAACTACCGCCGGTACCCCGGCAGGTAGCTGCAGCCGTCCAGCAACCTCATCGACCTGCGCGACCCATGAAGCCGTCATGGAGCCATGCCCGATGATCAGGATTCCCGGCCGGCTCATCTTAGCGTCCCAGTCGTTCCAACGTCATTTTATAGCCATCGTTACCATAGTTCAGGCAACGCTTTACGCGCGAGATCGTAGCTGTACTTGCACCCGTCTCAGCCTCAATTTGGTTGTACGTACTACCTTTGCCGAGCATCCGCGCTACCTCCAGACGCTGCGACAGCGACTGAATCTCGTTAATCGTGCACAGGTCGTCGAAGAAGACGTAGCACTCCTCCAGATCCTTCAATGTAAGAATGGCCTCAAATAATTGATCTATACTTTTATCATTAAGCTTCTTAAGCTGCATGTATAATCATCTCCCAACGATACTTGTTCTTTCATTGTAACTGAGTGTCACTAAGTTTTTCAAGCGTTAACGGTTTCACGCATCACAGAATAGCAATATCAGGACCTTAGTCGGACAATACTTCCACCTGACCTGACGATATCTATGTGCATCTATGAAAAATCGTTTCTGCTGTCCCCTCCAGATGGGCCCCCACTAGTCCGCGAGCTATCAGTTCATACGAGCCTTCTACAGCCAGTCGTGCTCAGCTCCACCTTTCCTTGTTATCCGTACTTAGCTTGTCACTCCGCTCCTATCCCTGCTGACCTGGGCCATCACCCACGCCCAAATCCGCTTTTATCCATAATTATGGGACACGCGCCTAATCGTTCTGTGCATCTGTGACATAAGGTATAGTATCACATTACAAAGGAAAGTGATCTGCATGCGCGATAATCGTTACCGGAGACCGCATCAATATCGGTCCCTCTCTGATCCCTATTCCTCTCCATCCTACCCAGGGGTCAGCCCATATGAGCAAGCTCCACAGGTCGATTCACCCGGCCTCGTTCCATATGCTGCCCAAGATTCCGATCTACTGACATCCACGTCCGCAGCTACCGACAGCAAAGGAGGCCTGCTAGGCGGACTTGCGAGCCTGGGCGAGATCAAGGGCTTCATTGACCGCATGGGCGGCATTGACGGCATGATTTCCACCATTGGCAAGGTCCAGAAAGTCATGAGCACGATGCAGCAGTTCGCTCCCATGGCCAAATTAATCATGAGTTCATTGCCCTTCGGCAAGGGAGGCGGCAAAGGACTGCTGCCCACTGATGATTCCTACGACGACTACGATCCGCCAAGACGACGCAAAAAAACAGCGCCAAAGCGGGGAACCCCGCGCAAGCGCTCCAGCAAAAGACGCAGACGATAACTATCGGCAACTTGACAGGAATAGTGCTACTGACTATTTGAACCATCCGCGTCTGGAGAACCACAGCACCATACCGATAGACATGGCCACCATCACCACCATGACGATCGCATAGCCGTAATTCCAGTGTAGCTCAGGCATGTTTACGAAATTCATCCCGTAGATGCCTGCAATCAGCGTTAGTGGCATGAAGATCGTCGTGATGACCGTCAGCGTCTTCATGATCGAATTCATCCGGTTAGAGTTCAACGAGATATATCCATCTCTCAGGTCGGCCGTCATCTCGCGGTCGGCCTCAATCATGTCCGCCAGCTTGAGCAGGTGATCATAGATATCTGTGAAATACGCTTTATACTCCCCCGCACCCTGGACATGCCCGGAGTTAAGGATGCGATAGAGCAGATCGCGCATCGGCACGACCGTGCGGCGAATCTTCAGCAGACGACTCCGCAGCTGGAAGACCTGCGTCATCAGCAGCTCAACAGACTCATTCCCGCTCTGATTCTCCAGCTCGGCTAGCTCATCCTCAATCGCGTATACACAGGGGAAATATTGATCCACCAATTCATCCAGTACCTCATATGCCGCAGCCAGCGGTCCTTTGGACGAGACGGTATTCGCATGACCATCAGCCAACCGATCCCATACCCGATCCACCTCATCCAGCTGCGCATGGTGATACGTGACGAGGAGACGCTCCCTCATGAACACGCCGACCTCTTCTACCTCCAGCGTATGCTCCCTGAGCGCATGGATTACCATGAACTCCGTCTCCGGGTAATGGTCGAGCTTGGGGCGCTGCAGTACATGCATGCAATCCTCGATAGCCAGCGGATGAAAATGAAAATAACTGTCCAGCAGCTTTGACTCTTCTTCACTAGGCTCGTTGAAATCCACCCAAATCCACGCGTATTTCTCCACATCTATATCCAGAAGCGGGATTCCTGCGATAACCTCTTGTGCATGTCCAACAGCAAGCGTACGGATCACGGCGATCCCTCCCTCCATGTACAACTCCTAATTATTATCCGTAGTTCATATAGTTCATAGTACCTTAACCTATTACGTTGTCTCGATTTAACAAGCTGAACATTGGTCGACAGAGCTCCCCCCGCTTGCAGCCACCGACTCTCTTTTGAACTGGTCAAGGTACTATATAAATTGATCCTGTTACATTGAGCAGGGGAGTGAGCAACGGAGGGGAAGTTTGGAAGTGAAGGAGCGTCAGCGACCGCCTTTGTCTCTGGATTTCTACGGCTATAAGCCGTGTACATGAAAGAAATCTGGAGACAACAGCGGCCGGAGGTTCAAACGTTCGCTGCAGTTGCAAGGGCCCGAGCTCTTAACATCCTCAGTTCAAGCTATATCTGTTCGATCTATATCCCTTCGATCTATATAGCTACACCCCAATCTACCATAATCCGTACGTGCACAGCAAAAGAAGCCATCCTGACGGTTGGCCCCTGTAGCTTGCAGATATACAACTATATAGCAGGACTTCGTTAGCGAAGACGGACAGAGCATGATTTCGCTAATACAACATGTGAGTGTCATACTGCTCTGCTTCATAGCTTGTCCTAACCTAGTACCTTGACCGAATCTGATTCAAGTTATCAGCGCTAGACCCATCTGATTTGGTCGAAGTACTAGGCAAAGAATAATTTGAATACCGCTCCCGCCAGCAATGCGGAGATCGGAATCGTAATGAACCACGTTACCACAATTCGCCCTGCCAGTGACCAGCGCACAGCGGAGAAGCGCTTCGCTGAACCAACACCAAGGATCGCAGAGGTAATGGCATGCGTCGTGCTGACAGGCAAGTGCAGGATCGTACACGTAAAGATAACGGACGCAGCCGAGATATCTGCGGCAAAGCCGTTAATCGGCTCAATCTTGAAAATCTTCGTCCCCATGGTCTTGATGATCTTCCAGCCACCAATTGACGTACCCAGTGCCATCGCAGTAGCCGCTGCGATCTTAACCCAGAGCGGTACCTCCAGATGGTCTTGATACTTGGCGGAGACCAGTGCGAAGGTAATAATCCCCATTGCTTTCTGGGCATCGTTCGTTCCGTGTGTAAAAGACTGCAGTGCCGCCGTAAAAATCTGCATCATCCGAAAACCCTTGTTAACGGTATGCGGACTGCGACGGGCAAAGATATATTTGAGAATCATCATCACAATATACCCGATTACAAATGCAATTAGTGGAGAGAAGACCAGTGCCTCAACAATATCAATGAAGCCTGACCAATTCACCATATCCGAACCAGCCCCTACATATACAGCACCTGCCAGCGCACCGATCAGCGCATGGGAGGATGAGGATGGAATACCGAACCACCAGGTTACCAAATTCCATATAATTGCTGCAATCAGGGTACAAATAACAATATCTATACCATTAGTCAGCTTCGTCGGATCTGCAACGCTTCCTCCGATCGTCTTTGCGACTCCAGTGAACATCATGGCCCCTAAGAAGTTCATCGCAGCAGCCAGAATAATAGCACGGCGTGGCGTCAGAGCTCGGGTAGAGACGGATGTGGCAATCGCATTGGCTGTATCGTGGAATCCGTTGATAAAGTCAAAGGCCAAGGCTAGAAATATAACGATACCTAGAACGAGTAAACTTGTTTCCATGTGAGAGGACCCCTTACGAGTTACGCATGATGATCGATTCCAGTCTGTTAGCTACATGCTCGCAAGCATCTGTAGTCGTCTCAAGCCGTTCATAGATCTCTTTGCGCTTAATGAGCTCGATCGGGTCGCTCACGGTGGCGAACAGATTATTGATGCATTTGCGCAACAGCTCGTCCCCTTGGTTCTCCAGATCATTCAGTCGAATGGTATGCTCGCGAATCGCCAGCAGCTTCTTCTGGGACAGCAAGTGAACAGCTTTCTGAATCTCGTACGCAGACTGCCGCAGAATATCCGCAAATTGAATAATGTATTCATCTGGCTCTGTCAAATGATACATATAGAAACGAGATGCTGTTGCCTCAAGACCGTCCAATACATCATCCATAGTGGTTGTCAGATCCATAATATCATCGCGTTCAATCGGTGTAATAAATGTTTTGTTCAGCTCTTTGATGATCGTGTGCGTGAATTCATCGCACTTGGACTCATATCTCTTCATTTCACTTGTAAACTCAATTACATTTTGAAGATTCGAAACATGCTGAGAGAAGTAGTCAGCGGCATGTACAATGGTATCCGCCATATTCTCCAGCGTCTGAAAAAAGATATCCTTTTTCTTCAGTTTCATTACGATTACCCCTTTACAAATTGTTACTGCTTGAACGCGGACAGATAAAAACAACCTTTGCTATCTTATCACAACTAGCAGCTTTTTTGTAAAGGCTTTGTAAAGTTCTAAGCGTATTTTCATTGAAAACGGATACAATAGGGCAATTACTTTACATTCTACTGATCTAGCTTTACCTTAAAATTACATTTATCGCCTGCGTCATTCGAATTCCTTCTTATATATTTCATACTTTCCATAATATCCTTGATGACCAACTTCTATATAGCCTTTATTACTAACTACATTAATCCCTGAATCATTAACCTCATTATCTCTGGTAAGGCATCATCTTTCGTATGACACCCATCTCAGGAGCATCAGTGCTTCGAAGAATCTGTCGAGCTCTTTGAATTCGTAGAATTCGATGAATCCTTAGAATCCTTAGAATCCTTAGAATCGGTTGATTCTGTCGAGGCAGCCTCTGGCTCCGTAATCGTAATATGCCCGCTTACCCCATTGTTGTCAGTAGGTACAATGTGTATATAGGTTTTGCCCGGGAGCAATGGCCATTCCTTGCCGTCCACGTCAAAGCGAATGGAATCTCCTTTATTATGTCTCCACGTCCCCTGAATCATCCGACCCTGCTGGAAAATGGTCGCCTCGCCTCCACGATCCAGATCCACCGCCAATCTACCTACATCATCCAGTACCCGGTGATTCGTAGCCAAGACGATTAGATTCGTGGCTGTTAGCTGTTCATTATTATTCAGATCAACATGCGGCTTGCCGTTAATCATACGCTTGTACAGTCCTTGCTCTGCATCATATGTATAGGACACTCGATAGTTATTCAATAGGAATCGAATATCCAGTGCAGTCGCTTCCTCTCCTGCAATCTGATGTGTCTTCGGATCATCGAAGGTATACGCAGGAGCCTCTGCCTCCACTGGATAACCGCGCTTCTCAGCACCCGCTACCAGCTTGTCCAGATCTGTGTACAGATTATGTGGGGCCTTACGGTCTTTGCTCCGCCAGAAGGACGTCCCTGCATTCGTAATCTCGTCCAGATGCTGCTTACCTTGTCTTTGGAAAATAGCATAGGCATCATTGCTTCCTCCTGCATGGATCGGAAGGGCATTATAGGTCTCCGCCAGCTCGATCAGATAAGGACGAATGCTGCGGACCGGACCGATATTCACATCTTTGCCACCACTCTGGAAGATTGCTACAAGCCTGGTAATTCCGCCTTCCGCCAGCACCTCATATACGATATCGGCTCCGCTCAGACCTGATTGCGGCCGAGCCGCCGGAGCATTGTTGATCATGACCGCAAGCGGCCGTTGCTTCACAGGCTCATCCGATCCGAGTCCCGTTAGCGGGGCACTGTACGCATAGACAGGCTCCACTGGAGTCTCTTCCATAACTGGCTCTGGCTCCGGGGTAACGACAGGGGGTGTCACTGTTGGCTCCTGTACAGATTCCGAGCAGGACGCGAGCAGCAACGAACTAGTGACGAGGAGTGCACCGATGCACCAATGCTTGAGTTTCATCTGGGTCAACATTCCTTCCTCCAACTTTTTTCCTCATTATAAACCCGGATTTCCGATTTTGTCCTGTTAAATAAGGATATTGTAGCAATAAGAACCCCAACATTTGACATCTTAAATTTTCTCTGAACAAGGAGAAATTAAAATTTAAAAGAAATTTCTGACTTTGTGATTTATATCACAAATATTCATTCTTCCCTACACTACAATAAGGATGTAGCCAAGATGATCATCACACAAAAGCAAGACAGCATTAATAACAACAGCATTAATAACACAAATTATTGATTATAAAAAAGGAGTGGTTCATATGTTTAACAATTGGTTGAGAGAAAATAAGGTTGCAATGTGGTTACTGACAGTACTTCGGGTATACATTGGTTGGGATTGGATGACTCACGGTTGGGCGAAACTAACAGGCGAAGGCTTTAACGCTGGCGGCTTCATTACCGGAGCGATCGCAAAAGCATCGGGCGAAAGCCCAACTGTACAAGGCTGGTGGGGAGCGTTCCTGGAGACTTTCGCACTGCCTAACGTAGGCCTCTTCAACTTCATGATTCCGCTCGGCGAATTCCTTGTAGGTCTGGGACTTATCTTAGGTACATTTACTACACTGGCTGCACTGATGGCTATGGTCATGAACTTCGCCTTCTTGTTCTCGGGCACTGTAAGCACCAACGCAATCCTGGTGCTGGCTGAAATCTTCATCGTAGTTGCAGGTGCTAACGCTGGTCGCATCGGCTTCGACTACTGGGTAATGCCTTACCTTCGCAAATTGTTCCGCAAAGGCGGTACAAGTCAGGACCCAGCCTTCAAAGGGGCCTAACCTAGAACGACTTATCTGATGATCTCAGCTTCCATATTCACCAAGAGGCAGACACCGCCAAGCGCGGTAGCTGCCTCTTATTTTTGTAATATAGTTTTGTTTTGTAATATACCTTTGAGTATAGATATGTCTACAGTTGAAATGCTTCTGCTAATCCTCCAGCCCAAAATCAGACTCGGCTCCGAATACCCAACAATTCAAGCTCAGCGATCCATGCGCATATTCCTGATACAGCTTCACGGCATTCCCATTATTGTCTGCTGTACCCATCGCATAGAACAAGGGGGCTATGTGCTCCCTCCCATAAGACGGCACGGCCTCGCGGGCATGTGGTGCTTTCTTGTCATATAGGAAAAGGTGTCTCAGATTCCATACAGCCAGCTGCTCCTCGATCCAATCATCGAAGGCTACAGCCCAGGCTTCAGGCTCATCGGACTCTCGCAGCAGACGAAGATTGTGTACAAGCCCTCCACTACCAATAATCAGAATATCCTGATCACGTAGAGCGCTGATCATGCGGCCGATATTGTACTGCTCTTGAGGCGAACGGCGCGAATCCACAGATAACGGAATGACAGGAATATCCCCTTCCGGGTATAGATGCCGTAGAATTACCCAGGCTCCGTGATCCAGTCCCCTGTCCTGTACGGGGCGAACGAACAGATTTTGCTGCTTGAACATGGCCATAATCTCTTCGCTTAGCTCCTGATCTCCTGGGGGGTCATAGGTCAGCTTATACATGTCATCGGGGAAGCCATAGTAATCGTGCATGGCTGTATGCTGGTCGTCCACTCCGATGCTCTGATCGGGACAATCCCAGTGCGCTGAGAATACGACAATCCCACGGGGACGCGGCAGCCGTGAACCCAGTCTGGTCAAAAAGCGGGTATAAGCATTGTCCTCCACAGCCAGTGTAGGCGAACCATGCGCCACGAATAGTGCTGGTATTGTCATCGCTGCCAACCTCCACACGCAAAATGATGGTTAGGCCTATTCCCGAATGCTTGCCGCTTTAGCTGAAGAAGACTATATCATCCAAGGCGCTTATCGTCCAAGATCGATACAGGGTCTCCATCAGTGATTCGGCGTGCTTGACTTTCGGAAAATGCCTTACATCTCTATTTTACTCCTGCGCACGTGGTTTTTCCAATATCATATCATCCAATGCTGCCATTCTTCCTCCAGACGCTCCTGGTTCGTCAGCCACTGGAGCGTCGATGTGATGAGCTGATCGCGCTCTTTGCCCGATGAGAAGGTATGATCTCCCTGGAAAATGATCTCCTTATCGCACCGTCCCTCACTGCGCATCCAGAACACCTTCTGGTACAAGAAGGCATAATCCACTGGAATGGTGTCATCCGAGGTGCCATGAACGACGAGCACGTTGCCGTTGAACTTCACAGCCTCCTGGAATGGCTGATATTGGGCTAGCGATTCGAAGTATACAGGCGTGAACTTGTAGCCAAGGTAGTCTGCCTTTCCTTGCTGAACTGCTTCATCATAGGCGGACCGCCCGGTAATCTTAACAATATCATTGAAGGGATAACCGACAGCCGACCACATAATCAGATTCTGCACGCGTTTGTCACGTACCGCCGTCAGGACAGCGACTGCCCCCCCAAGACTATGTCCAAGCAGCGTAACACGACTTGGGTCCACATCAATGCAGTTCATCGCATAATCGATTACGGCCCGCGTCTGATTGATCATCGACTCCAGACTTTGCTCACCGTACTCTCCTGAGCTCTCTCCACAGCCTGCGTAATCAAAGCGGATCACGGCGAAGCCCTTCGCCGCAAGCTCACGCCCGGTCCGTACGAACAGCCGATCCACACCAATCCGACTACCTACGAAGCCGTGACAGATGATGATAAGCGGTACTCTGTTCTGTCTTTTCGATTCCCCGTTATCGCTGGGATAATGAAAGGTTGCTGCCAATTCCTCTCCCTCGTATCGTATACTGATCTGTCGTTCCATGATCTCTTCACTCCCGTTTCCCATTCGTTTCTTCAATTTATTCTACTGTTAACAGTGAAAGCCACGATGGCCATTTCTAAAAATTTAATTATTCCGATTAGTTTAATTGGTATTAGATTATATGAGAAAATATATCACCTTGATGCGCCCTCTGTCAATGAGCTCGGCTAGAACACAAGATAAGGCCCTGGAGCTAACCTCCAGGACCTTGGCTATTACTAATCACAAGTCACTCATAGCTTCGACGAAACATACTGTGGGTCTCGCTCCGTCCCTCCCATGCATTCATCCACCCATGCTCCTGGCTTAGGCGATGCTCATCCCACAGATTCACTGAGGGCTGCTGTCCCAATTCATCGGAGAATTCCTCCTGGTCCAGAATGCGATATGTCGGAGCCCCTTTGCTTGTTCCTGGTAGTGAGGTCTTGCCCGTACGAACATTGTGGGCGGTTGGTTGAATATCGCCTGTGCCTTCATCCTTCATCTGCTTCACGCTCCCATCCTTAATAGTCGTGTAGAGAGGTCCAGCGGCAGCATATACTGTAAAGTACGGTTGCTATGCTTGGGTGCTGTAATCTCTTTATGGGGTAATTTTGAGCGGGAAGCGTTCACATTATACTTACAAGAAAGAAATTCCGGCCGATATTCTTCATTTGTCAACATTCCGACACATTCTGGACACGGACCCTCGGGATGGTATACTTTCTTCATAGCCTGATTACAGCAAGGAGGAGTACACGTGCCTGATACGCACACGAATCAGACGCAAGCCAATAAGAGCTATAGCAGCTATGTGCTGATTGTCTGGATTGCACTGACTTTCTTTTTTACGACGATTGCCCTGGTTGGGCTGATGGTACAGTCCACAGGGGGAAATGTTGAGCCTTACACGAAGGTAGGAATCTCTACACTCGTTCTGATCGCTGGAGGCGCGATTGCCCTCATTGAAGCTCTGACCAAATTCATGGTTAGACCAGAGGACGATGAGACAGAGCAAGACGCCGCAGATCAGCGTCCCCATATCCCGGAGCGAGCCAGCATGAACATCAGATCCATATTGGCCTACGTAGTGCTGGTAGCCGTAATTCTCATAGGTGGCCTGCTACTACGAGGCTCTCTGCCTGTATTCACCATCTCACCATGGACCAGTCTTGTCATCGGAATCGTCGGCTGGGTGGTGCTCATCGTCATCATGTGGAGACGAAATCAACAACGCAAGACCTCGGCTTAGCTCAGCGAACTCCTCATATCACTGCAAAAAGGTAGAACTATGCTTGAAAATCGCTGGTTAGGTTAGGTAAGCTAAAGCTATGCCTACACTTATATTGGAGAGTTGAATAAAGCACTATCCTTAGCTCTCCATTTGGATTAGAGACAGCAAAAGCCGTACACTGATTCCAGATCAGCATACGGCTTTTTTTATCTAAATATAAACAGTAAATGTCCAGTACATTGACTGCTTCGATTCGGGTGTGAGTGATCTGCAGAGAGCGTGGGTAGCGGAATGCGACCCTACATTCATATTTGACCCTAGTCAAGGTACTGGCAGGAATGGCTTCCTCAGATCAACATATTGAACAGATTCTCGTTCTTATTGAGCTCCGTATACTGGATACCTCTCCGATTCATCCGATCAATGAGTGGGAAGTAATCCTCCTTGTACATTAGCTCAACACCGACGAGTGCAGGGCCATTCTCCTTATCATTCTTCTTGGTATATTCGAAACGGGTGATATCATCGTCCGGTCCGAGCACCTCCTGCAGGAATTCACGAAGTGCACCCGCCCGCTGCGGGAAGTTAACCATGAAGTAGTGCTTGAGGCCTTCGTACATCAAGGAACGATCCTTAATCTCCTGCATCCGGTCAATGTCATTGTTGCCGCCACTCACGATACAGACGACCGTCTTGCCTTTAATCTCATCCTTACAAAAGTCCAGTGCAGCTACTGGTAGCGAGCCAGCAGGCTCGACCACGATCGCATTTTCGTTATATAGCTCAAGAATAGCCGTACAAGCCTTGCCTTCAGGGACCTTCACTATGTCATCTAGTACGTGTGTACAAATATCATAGGTCAGCTCTCCCACACGCTTGACGGCAGCTCCGTCCACGAATTTGTCAATCTGGTCCAGCGTAACCACTCCGTTCAGACGCATGGCTTCGCTCATCGAAGCAGCACCCAGCGGTTCAACACCGATGATACGTGTAGCTGGACTGACCGTTTTGACATAGGTTCCAACACCTGCTGCGAGTCCGCCTCCGCCAATGGTCACGAACACATAGTCTGCCGGTACACCCAGATCCTCCAGAATTTCCATTCCGACGGTACCATTGCCAGCTACAATCTTCGGCTGATCGAACGGATGTATGAACGTCATGCCATCCTCATCACAACGCTTGATTGCCTCTGCGTACGCATCATCGAAGGTATCGCCTGTAAGAATGACCTCTACGCTCTCCCCGCCAAAGCGGCGAACCATCTTCACCTTCTGGTTAGGCGTGGTGCTTGGCATGAAGATTTTGCCCCGAATGCCCAGCGCGTTACACGAGAAAGCAACGCCCTGCGCATGATTTCCCGCACTGGCACACACGATCCCCTTCTCCATTTCCTCTGGAGTAAGACTGCGAATCATGTTATATGCACCCCGAATCTTGAACGAGCGCACCACCTGCAGATCCTCCCGCTTCAAATACACTTCACAGCCATATTTCGCGGACAATACAGCATCACGCTGTAACGGCGTCTTGACAATCACTTCACGCAGCATATGATGCGCGCGAATAATATCTTCCATACCCACGGAAGGTACATCCGTCCGGGGACTATCTGCTGATTTCATATGCTCACTCCACACTCCGTTAAGCTGGTTCTATAGTTTGTACCGATTATCATACCACGTTTTGGGTCGAAATGCGCGGGCTGCTAGCGGTAACTACGCAAGATCGAGCATTAGACCGGCGGCCATGCTCACCTAATAGTACAGCAGCGACCCTCACCTGGAGAATCGCTGCTATAGGAATCCAATATTCTATGGTTAAACAAGCCTTGTATTTGTTAAATATGCTCTGTATTCGCTAATTAGCTACAAGGGAACTTATTAACTTATTCAGCAGAACCATAATGTCGTGCGAACCAGACTGCCGCCGCTTCAACCTCTGTGCGAGTGAGCTGATGACCATTTCGCTCCCAATGAGTCTCGACCTCAGCCCCTGCTCCTGTGAGGAGCTCCTCCAGCTCTCTGGAGCCCTGTGCCGGAATCAACGGATCATTCTCACCTGCTCCAATGAATACAGCCGTACCCTTCAGATCAGGGAGCTGAATATTACGCAGCGGTACCATCGCATGATGCAGAATAGCACCGCGAAGAGCATTCTTGTCATGGAAGAGCATGCTGGCTGCAATGTTGGCACCGTTGGAGTAGCCGATGGCTATCACGTTCCCACGATCGAATCCATACTGCTCCGCAGCTTCATCAATGAAGGCAGATAGCTCATTCGTGCGGAAGACAAGATCCTCCAGATCAAATACCCCTTCAGCGAGACGTCGGAAGAAGCGCGGCATGCCATTCTCCAGCACATTCCCGCGTACACCCAGCACAGACGATTCTGGCGAGATCATATCCGCCAAAGGCAGCAAGTCTTGTTCGTTACCACCTGTGCCATGTAGGAGCAGCAATACCGGAGCAGCTTGATTCGTACCTTGCTTGAAAATATGCTTCATAAATGATAACCTCCTCGGGAATTAGGCCATACCTGTTGCCTCCAATTCAAGCAACACCAGCCAGAAATTTTGTAGCTTTCTTTTTGTAGCTTTCTTTTTGTAGCTTCCTTATAGAAGCATTTGTAATCAGTTCACTATCCTGCTGAATTGCTGAAGCTTTTATTAATTTCAAAATTAAGAATCTTATTTTTGTTATATTATAAAATACTTTTCAGCATTCTGCAATCCCTCCTTCTGCAATCCCTCCTTCTGCACCTGATGGATCTACATATGTATCTCTTTTCAACAGGCCGGCAGCAACAACAAATAAGCGTTCATACCACGGTATACCGGGTAAAGAACGCTCGACAGCAACGATGAGGATATTATGTAATGATAATATGCCTCACTGCTCTGAAAATAACACTTCCTTCGAGTAAGCCCAATTTGCTACAAATACCATACCACTAAGTCAGTTATAATGAGTACACGTTGTCTTTGCATAATGATCCAGCCAGCATTTGAGATCTGCGCTGCTAACGACTCGTTTTGGGTCCTCTCCCAGCATACGGAGGCGCTCTACCAAAAAGGCAATCTCCGCGGAGGTTGCCTGAATACCCTCACACTCCAGCATGTATTTTACACCCCGTCGACCCGAATGCTTGCCAAGCACGAATGAGTGGTCGATCCCAAGCTCCGTCGGGTCCAGCGCCTGATACGCCCTCCTGTCCTTCAATAGGCCGTCCATATGGATACCTGACTCGTGGGCGAATACCAGCTCTCCAATGATGGGCTTGCCCTCCGGTATTAAGCGATTAGAGGCGCGGGATACAAGCTCGGCGAGCGGCTTCAGCAGTTCAGGGCGAATATCACAGCACTCCTCGTACAGGTCCCTCCAGGACATTACGAGCTCCTCCAGAGCTGTATTACCCGCACGTTCACCCAGCCCCGATACTGTCGTGCTTGCCCATGCAGCCCCCACCTCCAGTGCTGCTAGCGTATTGGCAAGAGCCAGACCATAATCGTTATGGCAATGCACCTCCAGCTCCGCATCTGGGGACAAAGCAAGGACAAGTCCCGCAATACGTTCAGCAATTGCTGCAGGATGATGGACCGACAGCGTATCTGCGTAACGGAAGCGACGAATGCCATCCGAATATAGCTGACAAGCCAGCTTCTCCAGAAATGTAAAATCCGCACGGGACGCATCTTCAAATCCCACGGATACAGTCATCCCTTTCCGCAATCCATAATCGGCTACTCCGCGGATCAGCTCCATTACTTCGGCAGCAGTCATTCCCAGCTTGGCCTTCATTTGAACGGCAGAGACTGGAATAGAAATATGGGACCAGCGTATATCGGTAGATTGTGCAGCATCAAGATCTGAGCGTACAGCGCGGTTCCAGGTCATGAGGGACATATCAAGCCCCAGTTCTGCCACCTTGGACATAGCCCTGCACTCTTCCCTTCCCATAGCAGGAATACCAATCTCGGCCTGCTCTACACCAGCCTGATCCAGCATAAATGCAATCTTCATTTTCTCATCCAATGAAAAAGCGACACCAGCAGCCTGCTCACCATCACGCAGCGTCGTGTCACAGATACGCAATCGTCTCATTAGGCCTCACCTCCGCTCCACAACATCGACAACTCGGATTACGCCTGATCGTTATACTATAATCCTTCATATCCAGCGCGTTCATACGATACATGCGATTCGTGAATAACTCCCCTGTCCCTGTGATCCATTTGATAGCCTCCAAAGCGGCCATACAACCAACCATCCCCGAGATCGCTCCCAGCACAGGGAATCCGAGCGGCTCCCAGGATTGATCCCCTGCCGGATATATACATTCCAGACAGGCTGTCTCTTCTGGGACTACTGTTGTCAGAGATATTTCATATCCATACATAGCCGCTTCCACCATAGGTGTACCGTACTGCACACATAATCGATTCAGTGCATAGCGCTCGGGAAAATCATAACGTGCATCAATAACAATATCCGCGGCCTCCACCCATGCACCGGAGCCTTCCTCCGTAATTCTCTCGGCGTATCCTTCAATCTGCGTCTCCGGATTAATCCTGCGTAGGTGTTCGATTGCTGTCGACATTCGCTCAGCGCCGATTCGCTGGCTATCCATGAGGATTTGTCTGTTCATATCAGGCAAATGAATTACGCCTTCATGTGCCAATGTCAGCTTGCCAACACCTGCTGCAGCCAGATATATAGCCGCCGTTCCGCCCAGTCCACCTATCCCGGCCACCAGGACAGAGGCCTGCTGCAGCTTACTTTGCCCCTCCATACCGAGCAGCTCCAGCTGTCGGTCATATCTTCCCGCCGACCATTGCTGTTCCATATCAGGCCTCCTCAATTTCGGACATGCCCCTCATCTCTGATCCTTACTATGAATTCTTACTCAGGATGCTTACTATAGTCCTTACCATGACCCTAGTTCTAATTCTCGTTCTGATCCTCGTTCCCATTCTCGTTCTGATCCTCGCTTAGCTTCTCTGCATGCAGGATCTTGGCCAGCCACATGGGCGGATTGCGCAGCAGCATTTGCTGCAGCCGCTGTAGCTGATCTTCAATCGGACTATTGATTGCCACCTTGACAGGCATAATTGTGCGCTTGGTCACCTGAGCTGCTGCTGCGGCTCCAATCTGTACGAGGAAGACGAGCACACAATCCTCAATTAGACGAATACGGCTTGCAATCTTTCCCGCTTCATGCAGCTCGCTCTCCGGTAATACCTGCCTGTGCTCCAGGAGCTCTGTCCCGGCTGGCGTCACCTCATAGATGGCGAACATCGGGCTTTGGCCGAAATGGGCATTTACCAGAATGCCGTCGTCTGTTGAAAATGCTACCTTCATCCTCCTCTGCTCCTTCCATGTAACAGCGAGTTACCGACTTTATTAACCAGCGTCATTGTCCCGCGGTAGCCCACGCTTATCGACGTGTGCGCGCCCAGTTCGTCATATACCGGGAAGCCTGCCTGCACAAAGGCGGTACCTGTACGCATAGCACCCTTTCTTCCGTGTGAATTGCTGATCCATAAATCGGCAGATGGCGCGGCGTCCTCGGCATCATCCAAATCCCCGATCCAGATGTCCCGGCTGCTGTTCAGGACAGCTGATGTACGGCTGGAAGCAATCAGATGCTTCAGCTGTACTCCCATTTCCTCCAGCCAGTCAGCGGTTGACAGCAGGTGATCCGGTTCAAGTGCAACCACCGCCGAGGCTCCCATATAGTAGAAATGGGCATCCAGCATGCTGTCCAGCAGGTTCTCACGCTGCCACCGGAACCGCACCGGGGTCGTCTCCCGACTGATGTGCTGGAGAAAGCGCATGAATTCATCACTAGCCGCGAGGCCTGACAAGCCTGCGAACAGCTGATAGGGGATGCCTGCCGAATTCTCCAAGCGACGGGCAGACCGCTCCATGCTGGCCCCAATGACTATCGTGCAGGACGACTCCAGCATCTGACACATGGAATCCAGAGGCACGCCCCCACGGGTCAATGGCGAGAAGCCCGTGAGTAGATGCCCTGACAGAGAGGTGGATAAATCGGGGAGGGTAATGACCTCCAGACCGAAGGAAGCGATAATATCCTTGATCTCCATAACATCCCCCGCAGTCAGATGGGAGCCTGGAAGCAGATTCACCTGACCATTGCGTTTTTTCTTGGGAAGCCTCCCTCCCACAAGCCCGATGACAGCATCAATCATTGCCTCCACAGTGCTGCTATACCCCGTCTCCAGAGAGCCCTGAAAGTCAGGAAGCGACACCGGGAAGAGCAGACTGTCCTTCATGGAGCGTTCACGCTTGAAGGTCTTGACCCTGGTCTGGAAATCGGCTCCCGCGACTTCAGTCAACGCCGTGCTCAATACGCCTATGACATCAGGATGGTGCTTGGACCAGATGGAATCCAGCGCTTCTTCGAGATTGCGATCGGCGTCAAAAATAACATCCATCTCCTGCAGCGCAGATGTCTGCACAGCGATGGGCTCTCTGAAATGCCTGGTCAAGAGTGATTTGGAGAAAGCCGAGCATCCTTGCGCACCATGAAGCAGTGGCATGGAACGATACACTCCCTGCAGCGCCATCACACCGCCCAGCGGCTGGCCAACCTTCAGCGGATTGACGCTAAGAGGCTTGGAGACCTGTCTAATCGGCATTGCCACTCTCCTCCTCCCATGGCGCTTGCTTGGCGGCCAGCCTCCATACCGGATGCTCAAGACTATAAGCCAGTTGTCTGGCAAGTGTCAGCAAGCCTTCGTAGCCTGCATAGGCCGTGTGACGCTCCTGATTAATATCCACGAACGGAATCTGCTCCTTCAGGGCCATATACATATTACGCCCTCCGGCGATGACCATATCGGCCTGACGTTTTCGCACAGTCTTGAGAATCTGCCGCGCACCACCCTCCGGGATATAATCAGCATCATCGCCGATACGCGCCGCAATCCGCGATACATCCTCCACAGTGCTCTTATTGGTGCCTACCCCAACCACCTTCATTCCCAGCTCCTGTAATGCAGTAATGACAGACCAGCTCTTCACGCCGCCGGTATACAGCACCACACGCTTGCCCTTCAAAAGCCTGCGGTACGGTTCAAGCTCTCGCTGCAGCCGCAACTCCTCACGCGCTGCCAGCTTATCTACCTTGCGCTCCACCTCCCGGTCTCCAGTCAGATAGGCGATCTGTCGCAAGGAATAACTCGTCTCCTTCGCCCCGTAGAAGGAGCCTTCGAAGTAGGGAATGCCGTATTTTCGCTCCATCTGCACAGCCAGCCCTAGCAGCGCGCGACTGCAGACGACCATATTCACCTTGGCACGGTGAGCCCAGCTGATCTCGCGGAAGCGCCCGTCTCCTGTAATCCGCGACAGGATGCGGATACCTGTCTGCTGCAGCAGCTGCTCAATATGCCACAGTTCCCCTGCAATGTTGTACTCGCCGATAAGATTCACATCATGCGGCGTTGTCTGCTCCGGCTCGGTTCTGCCTATGACATGCTGCAGCAGGACATCTCCGGCGATACGGGTGCCAAGATTTTTGCTTCCCACGAAGCCAGGACTGTTCACAGGAATTACAGGCACCCCCAGTTGCTCCGTCTCAGCCTTGCATATGGCATCCATATCCTCTCCAATCAAAGCCGTCACACAGGTGGTGTATACGAATACAACTGGGGGAGCAAAACGGTTCACAATGTAACGGATGGATTCCTGAAGCTTACGCTCACTGCCAAAAATAATATCCTGCTCCCCGAGATCCGTAGACAGTCCATAGGCAGACAGCTCAGGCCCGCTGGACAGGCTGCCTCTGCTCTCCCAGCTATTCCCGAGACATGCGATCGGCCCGTGAACGAGATGAGCCGCATCTGCAATAGGGAGCAGCGTAATCTGGGCACCGTCAAAACTGCATCCCCCCGCTGCCTCGCCCGGCACAGGCCGGGGACATGGCGTGCCCTTGGGAATTTTGGTACCACAAGACTCCTTCGGTTTACCATTTGCCGCAGCTGCCTCCATCCGTACATCCCTCCTTATTCTTTGTATATGACTATCCGCAATCCTAGCTGCTCCAGCGCTCCGCTGGCACTACTACAGGCTCGGTATAGTAACCTCGCCCACGACGTCCTGCCGTCTCATCTGTAAGCCAACCCCTCAGCCGGCCTGCGTGTTTCATTCAGCACATGAACACTGCGTACACCAAGCCTATCGCACAAGATCAAAACTATGATCTGGAGCCTCGTCCTCCATGACTTGCAGGATCGTATTCACCATCAGTGTCAGTAGGTTCAGCGCTCCCTGATAGCCGATGATCGGATAACGATGCATGTGATGCCTGTCGAAGATCGGGAAGCCCACTCGTATTAGCGGTATACCCGCTTCCTTCGCTGCATACTTGACATGTGAGCTACCTATGGCGAGATCGACTGGATCGTCGAACAGCAACGAACGCAGATGCCACAAATCCTGACCGACATGCACCGTAGCCTCAGCGCCGTACGGACTTACTTGCAGTAGTCGCTCCGCCTCCTTCTTGAATTTGGCATCACCATTGGAGCAGATGATATGCACCGGCTCCATACCCAGCTCCAGGCAGAACGTGATCAAGCCCAGAAGCATATCAGGATCACCGACGAGCGCAAGCCTTTTCCCATGCAGGTATGCATGCGAATCCGTCATGGCATCCACGACCCTGGCTCTCTCCTGAATCAGCTCCTCCGGTACAGCCCGCCCGGTCAAGCGGCTAATCTCATCCAGCAAATCATCGGTTGCGACAATGCCCAGTGGAGTAGACATGGCGACGATCTGTTGTCCCCACGTATTCTTCATGTAGCTCAATGACTTGCGCAGAGAGATTTTCTGCAGCGCCAGCGTACCTTCGGCATTCGCAGCCTTTGGCACCTCAGCCAGCGGCGTTCCCCCGTAGTAGTAGGTATATTCTCCAGCCGCGCCGGAATCAAAATTACTGCTGTGATCTCCCAAAATGGTGTAATCGGCCCCGAACATGGCCAAAATGCGCTTGATCTCCGCAAAATTGCCTGTATAGCTGTCAAAGCCAAGCAGCACGTTCACTTTGCCCGTTGTCCCTGACTGTGCCACCTCGGTGGACTGATTGAACAGCGTCTCCAGCACTGAACGAAGCATGACATCATAGCCTGTAATATGAGAGCCCGAGAAGCTGGGAGTATTCGCAAAAGGTACCGGCATATCCTCAGGCAGTGCTCCCGCCTGACGGGCATTGCCGAGAAAGGCGGAGAGGTCATCCCCGATGACCTCTGCCATACAGGTGGTGCAGACCGCAATCATTTGCGGCTTGTAGAGCGCGATACTGTTCTCCACCCCATCGATCAGGTTGCTCATTCCGCCGAATACGGCTGCATCCTCGGTCATCGAGGTGGACACGGCCGGGACAGGCTCTTTGAAGTGACGGGAGAGGTGGCTCCGAAAATAGGCAGTACAGCCTTGCGAGCCGTGGATGAATGGAAGGGTCTTCTCGAAGCCGAGCGCAGCCATGACTGCACCTAGCGGCTGACAGGCTTTAGCGGGATTCACGACAACTGCGGAGCGTGCAAAATTCTTATCCTTATACTCCTTGGAGCGGCTGTATTCCAGCGTCTCCTGGACCTCCTGCTCCGAGCAGGGAGCCTCGAATTCTCGCTTGCGCTCACGCTGACGAACGTATTTATCCTCCTGGAACAGTTTGTTGTGATCCGGAATGTGGAGACGCTCACTCATACCGACACCTCCACCTTCTCACGGTAGGGCAGCAAGCTCCACACCGGGCTATTCACGGTCATGTCCATGTCTCTGGCGAAGATCTTGAAGCCATCAAAGCCGTGATAAGGACCGCTATAATCCCAGGAGTGCATTTGGCGGAAAGGAATTCCCATTTTGTGATACACATACTTCTCCTTGACGCCAGCTCCCATCAGATCGATGTTCAGACGCTGAGCCAGCTCCTCCAGCTCATAGGCGGTCGGATCGTCGTACAGAATCGTTCCCTCCTTCAAGTCCGGGAAGGTCTTCTCATAATCATCCTTATGGGCAAATTCATAGCCTGTCGCCACAATCTCCATCCCAAGATCTTCGTAGGCGCCGATGGTATGCCGGGCCCGCAGACCGCCGATCATCAGCATCACCTTTTTGCCCTCCAGGCGTGGACGATATTTGCGAATGACTGCCTCCATCTCCGGCATATAATGGGCAATCACCTCTTCGCAGTTGGCCTGGATCGTCTCATCGAATCTGGCGGCAATCGCACGCAGACTCTCGACCGTCTTCGTTGGACCGAAGAAGTTGTATTCCATCCACGGAATTCCGTACTCCTGCTCCATCGTTGTACACATATAGTTCATGGAGCGATGGCAGTGAATGAGATTCAGCTTGGATTTGTGAGCGATGCCGAGCTCATTAATCGTGCCATCACCAGACCACTGAGCGATGACACGCAGCCCCATTTCCTCCAGCAATATCCGTGAAGCCCATGCGTCTCCCCCGATATTGTAGTCCCCGATAATCGATACATCGTACGGCCCGCACTCCTCCAGCTCCATCCGTCCCATCAGGAAATCACGAATCGCATCATTCGCGATATGATGGCCCAATGATTGACTAACACCACGGAAGCCTTCACAGCGCACAGGAATCACTGGAATTCCGAGCTCCTGGGTCATCTTTTTGGCGACAGCGCCGATATCATCACCGATCAGCCCTACCGGACATTCCGACTGTACACTGATCCCCTTGGCAAGGGGGAACATCTCCTTAATCTCCCTGCAGATGACCTCCAGCTTCTTATCCCCGCCAAAGACAATGTCCTTTTCCTGAAAATCACTGGTAATCTGCATCGCTGTAAAATTGTTAATGCCAAGTATCCCATTCGCATAGTTGCGTCGTGTTCCCCAGCTATACTGCCCGCAGCCGATTGGCCCATGGCTGATGTGCACCATATCCTTAATAGGCCCCCAGACAACTCCCTTCGAGCCTGCATAGGCACAGCCGCGAGCTGTCATAACACCGGGACGCGATTTCAGGTTGGATTTTATCGAACAGGTACTGCAGCTGCTGGCGCTGGCCTGCTCCTCATCCACCACCTCAAAGTGCTTTACACGGTCCTTCTTCGCTTTCTTGGGATATACCTCCAGAATGTCCTCCACAATCTGCTTGCCATTGTCTACCACACGGCTCACGACCTATCCCTCCCCTCCTGCATAGATATACACGTCTCATTCGAGCGGATCAGACCAATTGAATAATCTATTTGAATGGATCAGCAAATGCTCGCTTCCTCTCTTATTGACCCGATGCTTCCAGCTTGTTCAGAGCTGTCTCTTCATCCTCGATAATGCCGAATTCCATCAACAATTCCTCCAGCTCCTCCATGGTGATCGGCGTGGGAACGGTCAACATATCATTGTTCAGAATTTTTCCGGCCAGCGCCTCGTATTCAGCCGCCTGCTTATGCTCTGGATTGTACTGCGTTACTGTCATCCGGCGCAGCTCGGCATGCTGAACTACATTGTCACGGGGCAGAAAATGAATCATTTGCGTATTAAGGCGTCTGGCCAGCTCCATGATCAGCTCAGCCTCGCGGTCCGTATTTCGGCTATTGCAGATCAATCCACCGAGTCGCACCCCGCCACTGTTGGCATACTTCAGAATCCCGCGCGCAATGTTGTTGGCCGCGTACATCGCCATCATTTCACCGGAACAGACAATGTAGATTTCCTGCGCCTTCTTCTCCCGAATCGGCATGGCGAAGCCGCCGCAGACGACGTCCCCGAGCACATCGTAGGATACGAAGTCCAGCCCCTCATACGCCCCCTCTTCCTCCAGAAAGTTAATCGCGGTAATGATTCCACGTCCGGCACAGCCTACCCCAGGCTCTGGACCACCGCACTCCACATTCAGAATGCTCCCGAAGCCCTTCTGTACCACGTCCGTCAGCTCCAGATCCTCGACGGTTCCTCTTTCAGCCGCCAGATGCAGTACCGTCTGCTGAGCCTTTGTATTCAGAATCAATCTTGTTGAATCCGCCTTGGGATCACAGCCTACAATCATGATCTTCTGATTGAACTTGGTAGCCAGCTGAGCCAATGTATTCTGTGAGGTCGTTGATTTGCCGATACCGCCCTTGCCATAGAACGCGATTTGTCTCATCTTCCATCAGCCTCCACAATTTTCAATTGGTTGTCCGTGCCTTCCGACTCTTCTCCTTCTTACTGGTCCGCATAGGGAACATATATCTCAGGAATTTAACATTTTCCAGAACCGATGTCTCAATCTCCCCTCCGCACACAATGGGAAGCACACCATGCTCCTGCAGTACCTCCTTAGGTGCATCACCGATCCCGGACGACAGCAGCAACGCGCAATCCTGCACAATCTGGATGATCTCCTTCATCGTCTCTGCCTTGTCGCCGTTACAATCGGCTGTCCCATGACAATAGGACTGTACCTTACGAATGCCGACGAATTGAACGACCGTGCCATCACTTTCATAAATCATGAATTCCTTGGCGCGTCCGAAATGCTGATTCACCTTCCCATGACCGCGCGAGGCCACTGCTACCAGGACCGGGCTTGAAGCAAATTCAGCCCCCGGGCTGCTCCCGGCGGACGGACAGCTGCAGCCTACTCCCGTCTGGATTGCCTTTCCTTTATCCCTTTCTTCCTTCCGCTCCATTCGGACCCTCACCCTCTCGTCCAGCTCCCTGTGCAGTCTGGCCCTCGCCTGCTCATCCAGCGCGGGTGCATCCTCCAGCTTCTCCCATGTAAAATCCGCATTGCGGTCCTCTCCCAGCAGTCCGATGGCATCTGCTCTGCACTGGCGGCAGTGCCGCATAATGACAGCTCCGGCCCCCGCACATTGCTCCTGCACCTGACGAACGACCTGCGGCCTCGGCGCTTTCCTTCCTTCTTGCTCATAACGGCTACCAGGAGCAATGATCAGCGGCATGATGTTATGAATCGCAGCACCATGCTCCTTCACTACTCTTGCGACCTCTGACAGATGAGCCTCGTTTACGTCAGGAATCAGCACCGAGTTCACCTTGACCAGGACTCCTCGTGACGATAGCATGCCCAAGCCTTCCAACTGGCGCTGAATCAGCAGCGCAGCCCCTTCCTCTCCTTCATAGCGAACGCCCTCGTCATAGACCCAACCATAAATCCGGCTCCCAATGCTTGGATCTACCGCGTTAATGGTGATCGTCACATGAGAGATGCCCAGGCTGACGATCTCCTCAACGTGCCGTATCAGCGTCAGACCGTTCGTGCTAAGACAGAAGATCACATCCTTGACCGAATCCCGTACCTGGCGGAACGTCTCGAATGTGGCTTCTGGATTAGCCAGCGGATCACCAGGACCCGCAATCCCAACGACTGATAATTGCATCAACTGGGCAGCCACTCCGATGGTCTTGCGGGCTGCTAGTTCCGGAGTCAGCAGCTCGCTAACTACCCCAGGTCTGCTCTCGTTGACACAATCGAACTTACGATTACAGTAATGACATTGAATGTTGCACGCTGGCGCTACCGGCAAATGCATACGGGCAAAATATCGGTGTGCATCTTCGTTGTAGCAAGGATGACGCATGAGCATCTCCGCTAACGTAGGCGAGCCCGTGGTACAGGTATCGGCGAATTCATGAAGAGACATTCCCTCCCTCCTATCCATGTCATATTTTCTAACTCATATCTGCACTACAATGTCTGGAATATACTTACATCTTAGTTAGACCCCTGATTCTGGTCAATTCACTTTCGGTTGAATTCCTTATTATTTGTCCTGTTTTCACATTTGTGTCATATATTGCGTCACATAAAATATCATAGAATTAACATGTGTGCGGTTACAATTCATTTTCTCAATTAGTTCATGCTAACAAAAAAAGGATTTCCCTAGGTCATTGACCTTGGGAAATCCTCCAGACATTTCTCGCTTAGTAAGCATTTCTATACAAAGAGATCTTTGTGTCTCCTAACGTACTGTGGGAAGATGTCATGATTGCAATGCTTTTAGCGCAATATCCGTACGCTGATGCTTACCTTCGAAGGTAATGCGCTCTGCTTGCTCATAGGCCTTGGCACGTGCGGCAGCAATATCTGCTCCCAGGCCGACGACACCGAGTACACGTCCACCATTCGTAATCCACTCGCCTTGCTCGTTGACGGCTGTCCCCGCATGGAACACGATGCCTTCATCTACCTGGTCTAGACCATGAATCGGAAGTCCTTTGGGATACGAGGCCGGATAGCCACCGGAAGCTAGCACGACACAGACCGCAGCCTCATCCTTCCACTGAATATCCACCGTATCCAGGGTTCCGTTCACCGCAGCCAGGAAAATGTCCAGCAGGTCCGACTTCAGGCGCGGCAACACCACCTGTGTCTCTGGATCACCGAAGCGTGCATTGAACTCAATCGTCTTCGGCTTCCCGTCAGGTGAGATCATCAGCCCCGCGAAGAGCACACCACGGAACGGTCTTCCTTCAGCTACCATCGCCTGTGCTGTCGGCTTGATGATGGTCTCAATCGCTTCTTCGATAATACTGTCAGCAATATGCGGCAGTGGAGAGTATGTTCCCATTCCGCCTGTATTTGGACCTTCATCGCCGTCATAGGCTGGCTTGTGATCCTGCGCAGCGACCATCGGACGTACGGTCTCTCCATCCACGAAGGCCAGAATTGACATCTCCTGACCAGCCAGGAACTCCTCGATTACCACCTGATCACCAGAGCTGCCAAATACCTTGCCTACCATCATATCGTGGAGCGCCTTCTCGGCTTCCTCCAGTGTCTGTGCGACGACGACCCCTTTACCAGCTGCCAGACCGTCAGCCTTGATGACTACTGGCACCGACTGCTCACGCAAATAGGCGAGCGCCTCTTCATACTGATGGAACTTGCGATAAGCAGCCGTCGGAATATTGTATTTATGCAGCAGGTCCTTCATGAAGGCCTTGCTACCCTCAATCTCAGCCGCATTTCTTCGAGGTCCGAACACCGGAATGTTATGGGCCTCGAAGACATCGACAATCCCTGCTGCGAGTGGATCATCCGGTCCGACTACCACGAGCCCGACCTGCTTCTCCAGGGCATAGGCTGCCAGACGCTCGAATTCAAATACACCGATCGGTTCACATTCCGCCAGCTGTGCAATGCCTGCGTTGCCCGGTGCACAGTAGATTTTACCGACCTGCGAGCTTTGGCTTAACGACCAGACAATGGCATGCTCCCGTCCACCGCCGCCAATAACGAGTATATCCATGCTCTGCTAGACCTCCCTGGTTATCTAGTGCTTGAAATGACGGACGCTTGTAAATACCATGGCGATCCCATATTCATTGGCCACCTTGATGGACTCTTCATCCTTGATCGAGCCACCTGGCTGAATGACCGCCGTGATTCCGGCTTTTGCTGCCATTTCGAGCGTGTCTCCCATCGGGAAGAAAGCATCCGAAGCCAGAACGGCACCCTTCGCTTTGTCGCCCGCCTGCTCAATCGCAATCTTGGCTGCACCTACGCGATTCATCTGTCCTGCTCCTACGCCTACAGTCATGTTATCTGCCGCCAGTACAATAGCGTTGGACTTCACATGCTTAACGACCTTCCAGCCGAACAGCAGCTGCTTAATTTCTTCCTCGGAAGGAGCACGCTCCGTTACGACCTGAAGGGATGCAGGGTCTAGTGCATGAACATCACTTTGCTGCACGACCATACCGCCTTCGATTGAAGTCACGACATAACGACTCTCTCGACTATCCTCGTTAGACATCTCACCCATGTCGAGCAGACGGATGTTCTTCTTCTGTGTCAAAATATCGAGTGCTTCCTCTGTAAAGCCTGGGGCCAACACGATTTCCAGGAAAATCTCCGACAGCCTCTTCGCCGTATCGCTGTCGATGATCCGGTTCGCTGCTACAATTCCGCCAAAGATTGAGGTCGGATCAGCTGCATACGCCTTGCTGTAGGCTTCAAAGATACTGCTACCTGTGCCTACGCCGCATGGATTCATATGCTTAACGGCTACTACAGCAGGCTCGCTGAATTCCTTCACGATCTGCAGCGCAGCATTCGCATCATTGATGTTGTTGTAGGACAGCTCCTTGCCGTGCAGCTGTTTGGCTGTTGTCAGTGTACCACTCGCCGCAAGTGGTTCTCTGTAGAAGGCAGCTTGCTGATGTGGATTTTCGCCATAGCGCAGATCCTGAATCTTCTCGTAGGTCACAGTGTAGCGCTCTGGCAGTGGGTCACCAGTTACGTTGGAGAGATAATCAGAGATTAGGGCATCATACGACGCGGTATGACGGAATACTTTGGCAGCAAGTCGCTTGCGTGTATCCAATTCCGTATCGCCACCGCCACGAATCTCGTCCAACACTTGAGTGTAATCATCTGCGTCGACAACAACAGTGACGAATGCATGATTTTTGGCAGCTGAACGCAGCATGGTAGGTCCACCGATGTCGATATTCTCGATAGCATCCTCATAGGTAACGTCTGGCTTGGCGATCGTCTCAGCGAACGGATAGAGGTTCACAACCACGAGATCAATATAATCAAGACCCAGGTCGCTCATCTGACGCTGATGCTCCTCATTGTCACGTACTGCCAACAAGCCGCTATGAACAGCTGGGTGCAGCGTCTTGACCCGTCCGTCCATAATCTCAGGAAAGCCAGTTACATCGGAAATACCGATGACCGGGATTCCTTCCTTCGCTAACAGGCTGCTAGTCCCCCCTGTTGAGATGATTTCTACGCCCAAGTTGGACAATTCACGGCAGAACTCAACGATTCCGCGTTTATCCGATACACTGACCAATGCTCTTTTTATAGCCACGCTTCGCTTCCTCCTTTTGGTAATTCGCAACTTAGCGCTTCCTGACGAAAGGCTGTCCGGTTATTTCCCGAGAAATATCATTTCCTGCGTCTCATCATTCGACGAGCATTTGTTTCATTCTATCAAGGACTACCTGTCTGGTGCCTCATGAGCTCTGGCAACCGTTACTTTACGTCCATCCAATTGCACCAGTCCCTGAGCAAGCCAGGAAACAATCAGAGGATACAGCTTCACCTCAGCCGCATGGATTGATTCGGCAAGGGATTCGACCGTATCTTCCGGATGTACGATGACAGGCTCCTGGGCAATGATCGGCCCTGTATCCATGCCGCCATCCACAAAATGCACCGTTACTCCCGTCCACCGCACACCATAACGCACAGCCTGTCCTACTGCATCCTTGCCTGGAAAAGCAGGCAAGAGCGAAGGGTGGATATTAATGATCCGGCCTTCGTAGGCTTTCACAAGTACCGGAGAGAGCAGTCGCATATAGCCTGCCAATACGATGAGGTCCACTCCCCTGTGATCAAGGATGTCGACGATCTCTTGCTCATAGATTTCTTTGCTGGCATACTCCTTGGGTATGAAGGTATGGCAAGCAATTCCCTCGGCCTCAGCACGCTGTACGACACGAGCCGCAGGCTTATCACAGACCAGCAGTTCAATCGTGGCTTGCAAAGCCCCTGTCCGAACGGCATTCGCCAGAGCCTGAAAGTTCGTACCTTCTCCAGAGGCAAATACAGCTATACGAAAGGGCTTCATTACACATCCGCTCCGGTAAAGGTCACCTGTGCCGTTCCTTCAGTTACACGGCCAATAATATAGCCTGTCTCGCCAGCTGCACGCAGTTGCTCCAGGGTAAGTGCCGCATCTGCTTCATCCACGACCAGTATCAGTCCAATCCCCATATTGAAGGTCGTGAACATATCCCGATTGGATACCGAGCCCTTCTCCTGAAGAAGACGGAAGATCGGCAGAATGGGCCATGAGCCATACTGAATATCCACATTCACATGCTCTGGCAGCACGCGTGGAATGTTCTCGATGAAGCCGCCGCCGGTAATGTGTGCCATTCCTTTGACTTTCACCTTCTCCAGCAGGGACAATACGGGCTTCACATAGATCTTGGTTGGCTCCAGCAGTACATCCCCTAATGTACCGCCCAGCTCAGGAAGCTCGTCCTGCAGACGGTAGCCTTCTTGCTCCAACAGCAGCCTGCGCACCAGGGAAAAACCGTTGCTGTGCACGCCGCTGGAAGCCAGTCCAATGACCGTATCGCCAGGTGCAATAGAAGCGCCGTTAATAATCTTATGCTTGTCCACGATACCAACAGTGAATCCGGCGATATCGTATTCGCCCTCGCTGTACATGCCTGGCATCTCTGCTGTCTCTCCACCGATCAGTGCACAGCCAGATTGATGGCAGCCCTCTGCAATGCCGGATACAATGGCTTCGATCTTCTCTGGGATGACCTTATCACAGGCGAGATAATCGAGGAAGAACAGCGGCTCTGCTCCCTGAACGACAATATCATTCACGCACATAGCTACCGCATCAATCCCAATCGTATCATGACGGTCCATCGCGAAGGCAATCTTCAGCTTCGTACCGACACCATCTGTACCGGATACAAGTACCGGCTCCTCATATTTATCCTTATTCAAGCCGAACAAGGCACCAAAGCCTCCCAGATCAGTCATGACCTCAGGACGGAACGTTCGCTTAACGTGCTTCTTCATTCGTTCGACAGCCTCATTACCAGCTGCTATGTCGACACCAGCCTGCTTGTAAGCATCGGACACTAGGGACCCACTCCTTATCAGATATCAATATGTGCAATCTTTACTATTGCTCGCTTGAGGCATGCTTATCGCTTATATTTCATTGCTAGTCCACTGCCTACATTCTCATGCATTACTCATGGACTACTCTGAATCACTCATGCCTTACTCTTGGATTACTCATGCAATACCTACATGGCCATCATTGTATTCCCGCTCTTATCTAGCTTAGCTATAGCCCAGCCTACACATTGGCACAATGGTTCGCACCATCGCTATCCCCAACAATCAGCCCTTGCCATATGTTAATACCATGAAGCAACATATAAAGCCGACAATCCATGATCCGCTCTGCTGGTGAGGCCAAGCCTTCATTTTCAGATCAGACCATGAACTTCGGCATCACACCTTTAATTAACAGCTGCATCCGAACTTCTCTTCACCGTCGAAGCTGACGTGAGTCGGGTAATCGTTGTCGAAGCAGGCCATACATAGCCCACCCTTATAATCCTGCTGATTAGATCCGCCGACCGCCTCAATTAACCCCTCTGTGCTGAGAAAATATAGAGAATCTGCATTAATCTCCGCACGAATCTCCTCGATCGTCTTGGAGGAGGCAATCAGCTCTCGCCGGTCTGGCGTATCAATACCATAGAAGCAAGGATTCTTGAACGGTGGTGAAGTAATACACACATGCACCTCAGTGGCCCCGGCATCACGCAGCATATTCACGATCCGGCGCGACGTCGTTCCCCGCACGATGGAGTCATCAATCATCACAACGCGCTTGCCCTCGACGACTCGGCGTACGGCACTCAGCTTCATCTTGACGCCCTGCTCACGCAGCTCCTGGCTCGGCTGAATGAAGGTCCGTCCTGTGTACTTGTTCTTGATCATGCCCAGCTCATAGGGAATGCCTGTCTGCTCTGCATAACCAATAGCCGCGGAGATACTGGAGTCGGGAACACCCGTTACCACATCCGCATCGACGAACGACTCAATAGCGAGCTGACTACCCATGCGCTTACGTGCTGCATGGAGGTTAGCCCCGTTGAGGTCCGTATCTGGACGGGCAAAATAAATGTACTCCATCGCGCACAACGCCTTGCGGTGCTTGCCATGATCGAAGCGGTCCTCATGCAAGCCATCCTTATCCAGCACAAGTAGCTCTCCAGGCTCAATATCGCGTACCAGCTCAGCACCGATCGTCTCCAGAGCACATGTCTCGGACGCGAATATATAGGCATCGCCCAGCCGCCCCATCGTCAGCGGACGCAAGCCGTGCGGGTCAGAGGCCACAATCAGGCGATCATTCGTCATGATCAGGAAGGCGAAGCCGCCTACAATCTGCCGAAATGCATCCTTGGCTGCTTCCACCAGCTCCTTGGAGGAACGGGCGATCAGATGTGCGACAACCTCCGTATCGCTGGTTGTCTGAAAGATCGATCCACTACGCTCCAGCTCACGTCGAATCTGGATCGCATTGACAATATTTCCGTTCGTCGCTACAGCAAGATCGCCATCACGATACTTGAATACGAGTGGCTGCGCATTCGTCAGCTTACTATCACCGCTTGTAGAATAACGGACATGTCCGATAGAGATATCCCCTGTCAGGGAGGCCATCATATCCTTGTCGAATACTTCCTTGACCAGCCCCATTCCGCGATGATAGCGAAACTCGCCGTTGTCACTGACACACATGCCAGCACTTTCCTCCCCGCGATGCTGGAGAGCATGAAGTCCGTAATAGGACAAGGAAGCGGCTTCAGGATGCCGATACACCCCGAATACGCCGCACTCCTCCTTGAGCTTGTCGAGTCCTTCCTTACCCGAGCCTTCGTTATAATAATCGCCCGTCCATAATGTCTTCGCCTGGATGTCCTTCCCCGTCATGAGACCACTCATGCTTGCATCAGACATGGAATGGCATCCTCCCACAGTTGCTTGAGGCCAGCTACGGGCTCGGCTACAGCAGGCTGTCCGTTCACTTCAATGTTCAAGGCTGTGCCTTCCGTACGTCCAATCACAGTCACCGGAACATCCTGCTCACGCAAGTAGGATTCCAGAGCCGCTACCTGTGCAGGTGCGGCAGACAGCAGAATGCGGGATTGGCTCTCGCTGAACAGCGCCAGATCTGCGCGCAGTGCAGTCTCTACATTCACTTGGGCTCCGATGCCCCCGCTAATACAGGATTCGGCCAGAGCTACAGCCAGACCGCCCTCGGACAAGTCATGTGCCGAACGAACCAAGCCTTGCTGGATAGCACCGAGTACTCCCTTTAGCAGCTTCTGCTCCGTGGCCAGATCAAGCACCGGAGGTCTACCCTCAGTCACACCGTGTACGACAGCCTGGAACTCACTACCACCAAGCTCTGCCTGCGTAGCTCCCAGAAGCAGGATGACGTCGCCTTCGGCTTTGAAGCCTTGCGTCGTAATGTGATCCGTATCATGCACAAGTCCGACCATGCCGACGACAGGTGTCGGGTAGATGGCTCCCTTGGTATTCTCGTTGTACAGACTTACGTTGCCGCCAATGACTGGCGTATCGAGCACACGGCAGGCCTCAGCCATGCCGTCTACAGCTTTTTCCATCTGCCAGAAGATCTCCGGCTTCTCCGGGCTACCGAAGTTCAGATTATCGGTAATCGCCAGCGGCTCTGCTCCCGAGCAGACGATATTACGGGCTGCCTCGCTGACAGCAATCTTACCGCCCATTTCCGGGTCCAGGTATACGTAGCGCCCGTTGCAATCCGTCGTCATCGCCAGTCCCTTGCGTGTACCGTCAATCGTAACTACAGCCGCATCTGAACCAGGGCGAACCGCTGTATTCGTGCGAACCATGTAGTCATACTGCTCATAGACCCACTTCTTGCTTGCCACGCTCGGAGAAGAGAGCACCTGCTTCAAGGCTGCACCAAGGTCCTTCACTTCTGCATAGCTGGACGTATCCACCTGAGCCTGCTCTTCATAATATGCAGGTACCGAAGATGGCTTATCATAGATCGGACACTCGTCCACCAGCGCATTGACTGGCATGTCACCGACTACCTCACCATGATGATATAGACGCAGACGGCCATCGTCCGTCACCTTGCCGACCTTCGCACAGATGACACCCCAACGCTCGAAGATTTCTCTGGCTTGAGCCTCATCCTTCGGCTCCACCACGAACAGCATCCGTTCCTGGGATTCCGACAGCATCATCTCATATGGCGTCATGCCTTCCTCACGCTGTGGTACCTGATCGAGATACAGCTCTAGTCCGTTACCAGCCTTACTCGCCATTTCCGCACTGGAGCAAGTCAGACCCGCTGCACCCATATCTTGAATTCCCAGCACAATACCGCTGTCAATCAGCTCCAGACAGGATTCCATGACCAGCTTCTCCATGAACGGATCACCGACCTGCACCGCTGTACGCTTCGCTTCCGATTCCTCCGTCAGCTCTACCGAAGCGAAGGTTGCTCCGTGTATGCCATCCCGTCCAGTCGGAGGACCGACGTAAAAGACCGGGTTACCTACACCCTTGGCAACACCACGCTGGATTTTGTCATGATCGATCAAGCCGACACACATGGCATTTACAAGCGGATTGCCTTCATAAGCCTCGTCAAAGACAACCTCTCCACCTACTGTAGGGATACCGATACAGTTACCGTACCCTGCAATACCGGATACTACATGCTCGAACAGATACTTCACACGATCGCTCTCCAGCTTGCCGAAGCGCAAGGAATTCAGCACCGCTACGGGTCTGGCTCCCATAGAGAAGATGTCACGGATAATGCCGCCTACACCTGTAGCTGCCCCTTGGAAGGGCTCAACCGCTGAAGGGTGGTTATGGCTTTCAATCTTGAACACGACGGCTTGGTTATCTCCGATATCGACGATCCCCGCACCTTCACCGGGCCCCATCAGGACACGAGGACCACTGGTTGGAAAGCGACGAAGCAGTGGCTTGGAATTCTTGTAAGCGCAATGCTCAGACCACATAACGCTGAATACGCCAATCTCGGTATAGTTGGGCTTGCGACCCATGAATTCACAGATCAGCTCATACTCACTGTCGGATACTCCCATTTGCTGATACAGCTTATGCTCAGCGACCTGCTCAGCTGTCGGTTCTTTAGCGGATACTTGCTGCGCCATGCTGATCCCTCCATGCGTTCAAAATCGATGTAAACATACGTTTGCCGTCCTCTGAGCCCAGCAGGTTCGAAGTAGCACGCTCCGGGTGAGGCATCATACCTACAACATTGCCGCGCTTGTTGCTAATGCCCGCGATATCGGCCAAGGAGCCGTTCGGATTGTTAGTATACGTAAATACGATCTGATTATTGGCCTTAAGCTCCGCCAGTGTCTCTTCATCACAGTAATAGTTGCCTTCACCATGAGCGATCGGAATGACGATCTCCTCGTCCTCGGCGTAGTCGCGGGTAAATGGCGTACGGTTATTCTCGACCTTCAGCACCGTATCATGGCACAGGAACTTCATGGAACGATTACGCAGCAGCGCTCCTGGCAGCAACCCAGCTTCGGTCAGGATCTGGAAGCCGTTGCAAATGCCAAGCACGTACTTGCCCTGCTCCGCTGCCTCAGCTACCGCACTCATCACGGGTGCAAAACGCGAGATCGCTCCGCAGCGCAGGTAATCTCCATAGGAGAAGCCTCCAGGAACGAGAATGCAGTCATACTGCGAGACATCGGTCGCCGTGTGCCATACATAATCTACGGGTTCGCCCAGCGCAACCTCGACAGCCTTATAACAGTCAATATCACAATTGGAGCCCGGGAACACCAAAACAGCAAATTTCATGGATGTCAGTCCTCCAATTCGTAGCGGTAGTCTTCGATCACCGTATTCGCCAGCAGCTTCTCACACATCGTCGTCAGACGCTTCTCTGCCTCTTGACGATCTGTAGTATCCAACTGAAGCTCCAGATATTTGCCGATACGTACGCTCTCCACTTCCGCAAAGCCCATGGAATGCAGTGCGCCTTGTACGGCTACGCCCTGAGGGTCGAGTACGCTTTGTTTAATAGTGACATAGACGGTAGCTTTAATCATGATCCTTCATATCCTCCTTCAGATGGTGAAGCCGTAATAATGAGTAACCGTGCTTGAAGCCTCGATGTTTACTTCGCTATGATCCTGCTGCCGGATATTCCGCTGCCTACTACTGCCTAATTGTTACTCGGCTGTTAGACGCTCCAGAATATTCGTGTATCTGGCCGTTGTCTCACTGACCACCTCGGAAGGAAGCGGTGCAGGCGTACTGTTCTTGTCCCAGTCAGAGTCAGCCAGGTATGTGCGTACAGGCTCCTTGTCCATGCTGTCAATCTCGACATCCAGCGCATAATTCTCTTTCGCCCAGAAGCGTGAAGCATCCGGTGTGAAGATTTCATCAATCAGAATGACCTTGCCATCAATGAGTCCGAATTCAAACTTACAATCTGCCAAAATGATCCCCCGCTGCTCGCAGTATTCACGGGCAAATTCATACAACGCCAGGCTCTTGGCTTCGAGCTCCGCCGTCAGCTCTACACCGACCAGCTCCTTCATACGCTGCAGGCTGATATCTTCATCATGCCCTACATTATTCTTGGCAGCTGGGGTGAAGAGTGGCTCCGGGAAGCGCTCGTTCTTCCGAAGTCCCTCCGGCAACGGAATACCGTTAATCTCGCCGGTGGATGAATACTGACGCCAGCCGCCCCCCGTAATGTAGCCCCGCACAACGCATTCAATATCGATCCGTTCAGCTTTGCGGGTCACCATAATGCGATGCTTGAGCAATTCTGGCTCCTTAACGATATTCCCCAGGCGATACACATCCGTATGCACGACATGATTCTCGATTAGATGACGGGTCTTCTCGAACCAGAAGGCACTAAGCTGATTGAGCACATTGCCCTTCTCTGGTACAGGCGGCTCCAGAATGTAGTCAAAAGCGGAAATACGGTCCGTTACGACGATCAGATAATGCTCTCCCAGATCATATAGCTCTCTTACTTTGCCCTTATAGACGAGCGGAGCATCAATCCAAGGAGCAGCGGTGGATACAGCCATCATCCAGCCTCATTTCTGTAGGATATTGATTATATTAGTTCAAGCCAAGCTTGGTAAAAATCGTATCGACATGCTTCAAATGCCAGGAAGGATCGAAGGCGTCCTGAATTTCTTCAGGGCTCAGGAGATTCGTGATCTCCGGCGTCGCCTCCACAATATCACGGAACTGGCGTTGCTCTTCCCATGCCTGCATCGCGCGTGGCTGTACGGTATCGTAAGCCTGCTCACGGCTCATGCCCTTGTCAATCAGCTTCGTCATGACATGGCCAGAGAATGGCACGCCGAACGTACGGCTCATGTTGCGCTTCATATTCTCAGGGAAGACCGTAAGGTTCTTCACAATATTGCCGAAGCGGTTCAGCATGTAGTTCAGCAGCATCGTTGCATCTGGCAAAATAATACGCTCAACGGAGGAGTGTGAAATGTCACGCTCATGCCAGAGTGGTACGTTCTCATACGCCGATACCATATGACCACGGATGACGCGAGCCAGACCGGAAATATTCTCGGAGCCAATCGGGTTGCGCTTGTGCGGCATAGCCGAGGAGCCCTTTTGCCCCTTCGCGAAGGCTTCCTCCACCTCACGGAATTCACTCTTCTGGAGCGCACGAACCTCTTGTGCGAACTTGTCGAGCGATGTCGCGATCAGTGCCAGAGTCGCCATATATTCTGCATGGCGGTCGCGCTGCAGCGTCTGGGTGGAGATTGGCGCCGGGGAAGTGCCCAGCTTGCGGCAGACGAATTCCTCTACGAACGGGTCAATGTTGGCATACGTACCTACAGCACCCGAGATTTTACCGAATTGTACACCATGCGCCGCATTACGGAACCGCTCCAGATTCCGTTTCATTTCCTCATGCCACAGAGCCATCTTCAGCCCAAATGTGGTCGGCTCGGCATGAACGCCGTGTGTACGACCCATCATCGGGGTGTCCTTGTAGGCAATCGCCTTATCCTTCAGAATCTCGATGAAGTTCAGAATATCCTTCTCCAGAATATCGTTTGCCTGCTTCAGTAGGTAGCCAAGCGCGGTGTCCACGACGTCTGTTGAAGTCAGGCCATAATGTACCCATTTACGTTCCGCACCCAGGCTCTCGGATACTGTACGAGTGAAGGCAATTACATCGTGACGGGTCTCCTGCTCGATCTCCAGAATCCGATCAATGTTGAAGGTCGCATTGTTGCGCAGTGCCACAGTATCTTCCTTCGGAATGACTCCCAGCTCAGCCCAGGCCTCACAGGCACACAGTTCGACTTCTAACCAGGCTTGGAATTTGTTCTCTTCGGTCCAGATGGCTCTCATTTCCGGTCTGCTGTAACGTTCGATCATAACTAACGATTCCTCCAAATATTGGTTTGTTCGATCCACTGCATAGCTGCTTCTGTGTCTTGACAGAGCAGATTAACATGTCCCATTTTACGTCCATTCTTGGACTCACTCTTACCATATAAGTGCAGCTTCGGTATGACTTCTCCCGTAGCTGGCTGCGAGGCTGGCGCTGTCAGCAGCTCCAGTACCTCTTCCATATGCTCGCCCAGAATATTCACCATTACTACCGGAGTGAGTAGACGGGGATCAGCCAGCGGCAAGCCACAGATGGCCCGGATATGCTGCTCAAATTGCGAGGTCGCACAGGCATCCATCGTGTAATGGCCTGAATTGTGCGGCCTTGGTGCCAGTTCGTTCACGTAAATCTCGCCGTCCTTGGTGACGAACATCTCAACAGCAAGCAAGCCTACGGCATCCAATCCTTCGATGAGCTGCGCAGCCAGCTGCTCTGCTCTGGCCTGAAGCTCTTCAGACACTCTTGCCGGAACTATAGAAGCATGCAGAATATTATTCACATGAATGTTCTCGGCCGGAGGAAAGGTCCGTACCTCCCCCTTCGTACTGCGAGCCGCAACGACGGATATTTCACATTGGAACGGAACGAAGCTCTCCAGCACCAACCCTACACCAGCAGTATTCAGTTCCTCGTAGGCAGTCTGTACCTCTTCCAGGTGGCGAATGACGCGTTGACCTTTGCCGTCATAGCCTCCCATGACCGTCTTCAGCACACAAGGCAAGCCGAGCTCCTCTACCGCCTGCTGCATGCTGTCCGCAGAGGTGACCTCCCGATACGGAGCTACGGGTACGCCCGCTGCCTCGATAGCACGCTTCTCGCGCAGCCGATGCTGTGTCGTGTAGAGCAGCTTGCTTCCTTGTGGCACATATGATTCCTGCTCCAGCAAGGCTGCTACTCCTGCATCTACATTTTCGAATTCATAGGTGACGACGTCACAGCTTTCTGCCAGCTCACGTGCTGCCCCCACATCGTCATAAGCCGCTGTCACCTGCCGGGCGATCTGACCGCACGGTGAATCTGGAGTCGGGTCGAGCGTCACACAGCGATACCCGAGCGGTGTCGCAGCAAGTGTGAGCATTCTACCAAGTTGACCGCCTCCAAGGATGCCAATGGTAGCTCCAGGCTTGATGACTGTGGAGACTGGCTTACTTGCATTGGCTTGCCTGTTCGCGGATGCCATAAGATCGGGATGCATGCTATTCTTCTCGCTCATAACGTATCACTGCTCTCCAGCACCTGCTGACGGATACGATCCCGTCTCGCTTGTACCCTTACCCGCACTTCCTCGTCAAAGGCGCCCAGAATCTGTGCCGCCAGCAAGCCAGCGTTGGTCGCTCCTGCTTTACCGATCGCTACCGTTGCCACAGGAATTCCTCCTGGCATCTGTACAATGGATAGCAGAGAGTCCAGTCCGTTCAGAGCCTTGGACTGCACAGGTACGCCAATAACCGGAACTGTTGTCTTGCTCGCAACCATTCCGGGCAGGTGGGCTGCTCCGCCAGCTCCTGCGATAATGACCTTCAGGCCTCGACCTGCTGCCGCTTCTGCATATTCGAACATCAGATCCGGTGTGCGATGAGCGGATACGACCTTTTTCTCATAGCCAATCTTCAGCTCGTCCAAGATCGTACAAGCATGCTCCATCGTCTCCCAATCGGATGTACTGCCCATGATGACTCCTACCTGAACTGTCATGAATGTCCACTCTCCTGTATCTTATTGCACTCGGTATCTTCAACCTCATTCATAGTCTTTTACATCATAGTCCTTTACATCTTCATTATGGCTATTATTCGTCAGATCCGTATGAATTTCACAAAAAAATCCGGCCTCGAAAATAAAAGTCATCTTCAAGATACCGGAATCCAGGAAATGAAGGCATCTACACCGTCTATTCGACAGCGCGCCACAGCGAAGCCAAGCCTCCTAGAGACTATGACTATGAAGCCAGCCAGTTCATTCCCCGTAGTCCGGAAATTAACGGTTCCCGGGTAGAAACGTCCGGGCCATATCCCCGGCATATACGAGTATGATTCATTCATTTAAAATTCATAACAATACATACAACAGTTTAACAATTTGCGACACCAGATGTCAACTTAAAAGGCGAACATTAAACTTTCATACGAACTAAATGTTCGCCTTCAAAACAAAAAGCACTCCCATGCAGAAAATTGCAGCTGCTCGGAAATGCTTTCTCTTCGATTTAGATCATAATTATGATCTCTTATATCTGTTCAGATATGAAATTTGCTTCCTTGTATAAATAAATACTCGGACCAAAAAAATCAATAAATGAATGTATCATTTAATAATCAGTACAGGAATCTTGGCATGCTGTACCACATTATGACTGACGCTGCCCAGCACGAATTCACGAATGCCACCCAGTCCCCTGCTACCAATGAAGATCACATCAGCACCCTGCTCCTCAGCGTAGTCCAGAATGACATCTGCTGGCGAGCCCTGTATCATCTCCACCTGTGCCTGCACACCTTTATCGCCTACGCGGGTCTTCACTTCCTCGGTAAGCTGCACAGCCAGATCATAATAATCCTTGTTCACGGACGCTGGAAGTGGGGCAAGCCCTTCACCAATGAAGACTCGTGGAAAATCAAACGCATGAATGATAGTAAGCTGAGTATCCGGTGAAGCCTTGGCTACATCAATAGCACGATCCAGTGCTTTGTTGGAAGCCTTCGAACCATCGTAAGCTACGAGAATTTTGGAGAACAACATGTTGCATCCATCCCTTCTATAAGCTCTCTGTCCTATTGCAGTTACCCTCGTAAGCGAAGAATACCTATGGCAGAAAATAGCCATACATGACAGCATTCAAAAACAACAGCAGCGGAATACCGAATACGAAGCTGTTATGCTTCGTCTTGTGACGCTTGCGGTACATCGCAATCCATACACCCAGACTGCCTCCGATGAACGCGAGCAAGAACAGGGTACGCTCAGGAATGCGATCACGGCGCTTGCGTGCACGCTCCTTGTCATCCGACATCACCAGATAACCAACAATATTAATAAATATAAACCATATCACTAATCCAGTAATCATGCGGATCAAGCGGTCCCCCTATCCCGGGACATCTCCCCGTACATACATTATAGTCCTCATAGGTGGGATGTTCAACGCAGGATACAGGGGGAACCACTAGACAGTCAGATAGTCGTGTAGTCAGGTGATGGCATCCAGACGGCAGTATCCATAGCCAGTAAGCCGCCACTCTTCAATCAGAAGACTAAGATTCCTGCTTGGGAATACCGTTAAGACTCGCTGGGCGTCTCTCCGCCTTCACGGGTCGCGCTGCAATATGCTCTTCCCGAATGCTGGCCTTGTTCTGCTGGTTATGAATCTTCTCTGGCTTATTGTGCGGCATTGGCGATTCACCTCCTCCGCTTACGTTGCCTGAAAAGATTGAATCTTATGCGGCCTTATCGTGTCTCTGGCTCTTGCAGACTGCGAAGAGACTCATCCTTCTCAACGAAAAAGTGATACAACGCCCCGTAGAGATTTGCATCATTTCTGAACGCACAGGCCGTAACCTGCGGGTCAGCCTTATGGAACGGATTCAGCCGCTTAATCTCGGCGATCGACCACTGCAATCGTTCCAGCAGTATGGGCTGGGCACTGATGCCCCCACCAATCGCGAACAGCTCCGGATCAAGAATGTACTGCAGGTTCATGATCTGGACAGCCACCTTCATGCAGTATGCATTGAATACGGCCGTCGCCTCCTCATCCTGCTGATTAATGAAGGCGAACACGGCCTCTCCATCAGTCGGGTCCTGGAGACCCTTCATTTCGCCGATCCTGCGCACCATCTCCACAGCCGAGCATTCCAAGCCAAAATAAGTCGCCTCTTGGGTATCAGGGTCCATCGCACTCATGATATAGCTGACCTCGCCAGCTGAGAGGTTCGCACCTCGCTGCAGCTGTCCACCCATAATAATGCCACCGCCAATTCCACTACCGAGCACCAGAACGACGGAGTCCTTCGCCCCCTTCACACTTCCGAGCCACAGCTCAGCCAAGGCTGCACATTTACCGTCATTCTCGATGGATACATCCTTATCGTAGCGATCATGTATCAGCTTCATCAGATTCACTTCATGCAGAAAAGGGAAGGAGCCGCCATGGTACACAATACCTGTCTTCACATCAACCGCACCCGGGCAGCATACAGCGATGCCTTTAACTGAGGTCAGATCCTGCTCATCAATGATGGAGTAGACTGTCTCCAGCAGCTCCTCCAGACTCGTTCTACCAATGGGACGCTTGTTCTTGCTGACGATATCCCCCGCCGAGCCCATCAGCGCATACTTCACGAATGTCCCGCCTATATCCAATACTAAGTACATATAACCTACTCCTATAACCAAAATTTGATGATCTACTTTCGACAGCTGGCCCTTGTATGCATTTAACCTACCACAGCATATTTGAAAAAATAGCCCTGCCCACCAATGATCATATCACTGGTGGGCAAGACCTCCTATAGGCTCTTCCGTCTTTTCTGACTCTGTGCTCTTCTGTATTCCAGCTCAGCAATGATCTCGTCATGCGGCTTCTCAAACTTGTAAAAGAACATAATTACAATGGCAAGCACACTGAACAGAACAGGCAGCCAAATGTAGCTTGTCGTAATCGCCATGAGTGCTGCAGCTGTCTGCTCCTGATTAGGAACATATCCCCCGGCAGCCAGCATCCAGGCTGGGATCGCTCCGCCCAGGCCCGAGCCCAGCTTAATGCCAATTCCTGCAGCGGATACCAGTAGGCCCTGAGAGCGTATCCCGGATTTCCATTCGCCATAATCCACCGTATCCGCCATCAGCGTAAAGATCAGTCCTCCAGGCAAGCCCAACCCTATTGCAGAAATGACCGTACCCGCCAGGATAAATCCGATCTGGTCTCCACCAGCCCAGATGACCAGCATACCAGCGATATTGATGACCATACCTGCTATTACTAGCGCACGCTTGCTGTACTTTTTGGTCAGGAAAGGTACCGCCAGCATACCCACCAAAGTCATCATACCCAGCGTATTGACGGTAGGAACCAGATCCTGCCTTCCCAGGTTGTAAGTTATATAGTAGATCCCGGCCGACAGCTTGATAATATACATCATGAAAAATACGAGTCCAAGCAGGGACACAATCACCCACGGCTTGTTCCCCTTGATTGCTTTCAGGCCATCCTTGAGCGGTACCGCCTCATTGCCAGTGACACCCTGCACCCGCTCTCTCGTATTCCAGAAAGTAACCAGGAACATGATAACACCGACACTAGAGAAGAGCGTCATCGTATAGAAGAAGCCTTGTTGCTGATTACCATTTCCGAAGAAGGCCACCAGCGGAAGCAGACTGAGGTTCACGATCAGACCGCCAATCTGACCACCAACCATTCGGAAGATGTTAGCTACCGTTCTCTCCTGAACATTGTTGCTCATGCTCGATAGCATCGTCGTTAAAGGGTTGTTGACTGCTGCGTACAGCACACTCGATGCGATATAAAATATGTAAGCGTATACGAGTTTGCCCGACTCACTCAGATCAGGTCCCATGAACAGCAGCATAGATGACAGTGCGAACGGGATACAGAACCATAGAATCCATGGCCTGGATTTGCCCCACTTCGTATTGGTGCGATCAATCAGCACCCCAAAGATCGGACTATCAATCATATCCACGAAGCGGACGACGAGCATCATCGTACCGACTGCTGCAGCCCCCAGGCCGAATACATCTGTAAAATAAAAGGTCAAATACGTCGTAATGACCGTATAAATCAGGTTGGATGCTACATCCCCCAAGCCATAGCTGACCTTTTCCTTCAAAGCCATTTTCTCATTATCGTGCGTACCGGTTTGTGCCTTGGGCACTCTCGTTACGACCTCTTCTTGTGTTGCCATTTCCCAGCCCTCCTTGATGTATAACCGCTTTCATCAAATCAGAAGGAGTCTGAGGCCAGTAGCTAATTATTCCTGTTCAGAATCCGCTTACAGCCTTATATCCCACGAAGGAAAGCGCTTCAACTCTATAATTGAAATATAAAGCGTTTCCTTTTATAATTATGGTATTTATTTGTGATAAATAGTAACCTTTTGATTTTACTTCAATGAGGAGGTTCCCTATGCTTCTTCCCAGTGCTGCACACATACAGCTGGCGGCCAAGCTCGCTTACGATGCTACGCAAATACCTGTATTCTATATTGAAATTGCGCCTAATCCCGAATCCTCCTGGTCCTACACCAGCACCTATACCTCCAACCCAGACAAGAGCAGTCTTCCGCGGGATTGGATTAACCAGCTTCTCGCGATGCCAGTGACCAAGAAAATTCATCTGGCCTACATTAACAGGCAGGCTGACAAGATCATTCTCATACCTGTTCAGACAACGGACGGTGAAGGCCGACTCCTGCTGTGGCCAAGCTCCCGCAAATTCCTGGATACGAATCTACTGAATCAGCAGTTGGAGAGCTCGGCTACTTACCCTCACGATACAACCCAGTTGTTGAGCGCCGCCGTCCTCATCTACTACCTGCTGTACCATGAAGCCCTTAGCCTGGAGCAGGTCATCGAAGAGAACCAAAACATGCTGAACAGCAAGACAGACGACGTGTTAGAGCTTCGGCTCGTCTCTCCGCGCGAGAACAGTCTGTTCCACAAGTCCTATTTGGCTGAGAAGAAGATCTTCGAGCAGATCCGATTGGGAAACAAGAAGAAGATGCTACTCTATCTCAAGCAGCATACGGATATGAGAGGGGTCTATGGAACACTATCCAAGAATGATAGTCTTCGTAGCAAGAAAAATCTGATTATCTCAGCCATTACCCTTGCCACTCGCTCAGCTATTGAAGGAGGGCTCTATTCAGAGCTGGCCTTTACCATGAGTGATGATTACATTCAGTATGTGGAGCATGTACCGAGGATTGATACGATTCATCCCTTGCTGGAGGATATTCTCGTTGACTTCACCGATCGAGTAGAGAAAGTGCAGCGAGCCCATTTTTCCAGGGATATCCTACTGTGTCAGGAGTACATATTCGATCACCTGTACGATGATCTGGATCTGTGTGGTCTCGCCGATTACTTGAAGATGAGCTCCTCGTATCTGTCCCGCAAGTTCAAGGATGAGACAGGGGAGGGTCTGAAGAGCTTCATTCAGAAGCAACGGGTAGAGGAAGCGAAGAATCTGATTGTTTTCTCGGATTACAGTCTAAGTGAAATCTATTCCTTGCTTAACTTTCATGATCAGAGCTATTTCATCAAGGTATTCAAGAAATATACAGGCTACACGCCAAAGGAATATCGCAACCGCTTCGTTGTGAAGCCATCATGAAAAGGCCGGCGGCATAGCCCCCGGCCGAACAAGCAAAATATATGAAATACGCTCTCTATCATCACAGTGACCTTCACGCTTATACAGCTTGAATTTTCATATGCGCCTCATACTGCCAATATTGGTGATGTTGGAGCATTGCGGTGCTTCGATGTTGGAGTATCACTATATCGCTATGTCGTTAGTTGTTGTGTCGTTGTTGCTGTGTTGCTGTGTTGCTGTGTTGCTGTGTTGCTGTGTTGCTGTGTTGCTGTGTTGCAGCCTATTGTCCTTTTTTCTCCATCGCAGCCTTGAGCAGATCTCCCAGATTGGAGCCGATGGACTCCTGCTTGGCATATTGCTTAACCAGCTTCTGTTGCTCCCGCTTGTTGACATGCTGTCTATCCTTATCCAGCGTCTCCGTAATGCCGCACGGCAAGCATTGCACATAAAGGCCCGCCTTGCCTTCCTTAAGTTCCATCTTCTTGTGACATTGCGGACAACGTCGATTGGATAGACGCTTCTCCGCGGAACGGCGGTAGCCGCAGTCTCCATTGGGACATACGAGGAATTTGCCACGTTTGCCCTTCTTCTCAAGCAGTCGAGTATTGCAGTCGGGGCAGTGGCTATTGGAGACATTGTGCGGCTTATATTCTGCCTGGCTTCCTTTCACAGACGTCACCAGTTCCTTCGCCATAGAACGAATCCCTGCGAGGAACGGCTCAGGTTTACCCTGACCACGAGCAATTCGCTCCAGCTCTGCCTCCCAGCGTGCTGTAAGCTCTGGTGTACGCAATTGCTCTGCGACCAGCTCAATGAGCTGCTTGCCCTTTCCTGTCGGGTGCAAGCTGTTCCCCTGCCGATCTATTGTGTCTGAGCTAACGAGCTTCTCGATAATATCTGCACGGGTCGCTGGTGTACCCAGACCGTGCTTCTCCATCTGAGCGAGTAGAGCAGCCTCTGTATATCTCTTCGGTGGCTGCGTACGCCCATTCTTAACCAAGCAACGATTGACCGTTAAGCTCTGGCCCTTCTGCACCTCCGGCAACAGGCGTTCATTGCCCTCATTTACATCCTCGTCGGCTTCATCCTCATCGTCGGTATAGTCTCCTCCATACACCTCGCGCCAGCCATGATCCTTGACCGTGGTTCCCTTCGCATGGAAGTTATCCTCGCCCACTTGGACCGTAATGGCAACCGCATCATATCGTGCAGGCGGGTAGAAGAGGCTGATGAAGCGCCGGACGATCAGATCGTACAGCTTCCGCTCCTCGGGACTAAGCTGGTTCAGCAGCAATGTCTGCTCCGTTGGAATGATCGCATGGTGATCTGTCACCTTGCTGTCGTCCACGATTCGCTTTGTTATATTAAGCTTTTGTCGTAGCAAGGGTCTGGCCAGTGACGCATAGGGGCCGACCGCAACGCTCTCCAGCCGATCCTTGAGCGTTGACCCCATATCTGACGTCAAATAACGGCTATCCGTACGCGGATAAGTAACCAGCTTGTGCTGCTCATACAATCGCTGCAGGACATTGGAAGTCTGCTTGGCGGAGAAGCCGAATTTTCGGTTCGCATCCCGCTGCAGCTCTGTCAGATCATAGGCGAGTGGATGTGGCTCGACCTTTTCACTTTTTTTGACCTGGGAAATGATTCCCTTGCGCCCTTCTACACGCTTCTTGAGTGCCTCTGTCTGCTTCGGATCGAAGATCCGCGCATCCCCTCCTGCGGCACGCCAAGTAGCCTGAAAGGCTCCCAGATCTGCAGTCACCGTATCATACTCTTGAGACCGGAAGCCGGTAATCTCCTTCTCCCTGTCCATGATCATCCCGAGGGATGGGGTCTGAACACGTCCCGCTGACAACTGCGCATTGAAGCGGCAGGTCAGAGCCCGTGTAACATTCAGCCCAATCATCCAGTCCGCCTCTGCCCGGCAACGAGCCGATTCGTACAATCGGTCGAACTGGCTGCCTGGCTTGAGCGAAGCAAAGCCCTCCTTGATGGCCTTATCTGTCTGCGATGAAATCCACAGCCGCTTGAACGGCTTCTTCCACTGGGCCATTTGCATGATCCAGCGCGCCAGCAGCTCTCCTTCACGGGCGGCATCTGTTGCGATGACCAGCTCGCCAATGTCCTGACGCTTCATGAGCTGTTGGACTGCCTTGTACTGGTGGTTCGTCTCTCTTAACACCTTCAGCTTGGTACGCTGTGGTAGGATCGGGAGATCCTCTAGGTTCCATGTAGCATATTTATGATCATAATCCTCCGGCTCGGCCAGACCGACCAGATGTCCAAGTGCCCAGGTCACGACATATTTCGGACCTTCCAAATGGCTTTTATGTTTATCACGTGCGCCCATCACCCGGGCAATCTCTCTGGCCACAGATGGCTTTTCGGCGAGCACCAATGTTTTCATGCAATTTCTTCCTTTCTGCTAGCCCATCAGGGAATAACGCTGAACTTTACTCAATTATTCCATTATAGCATGAAGGCAACAGACTCGCCGGGGATGGACGTTCGGACTCTCTTGTTGGAATCTCAGTCGGACATAATCATGTGGTCGGTTAACCACAGTCTCAAAGACTGTAATATCTCCTATAACGTCTGCTGTAATGTCTCCTCTAATGTGTATCCGGGACGCCCCAGTGTACGATTACCCCTGAATAGGTGAGTCCTCCGCCGAAGCCGAGCAAGGCAAGCTGCTGCCCATACTTCAATCGTCCTTCATCCACAGCGAGCTGCAAGGCTAATGGGATGGATGCTGCTGATGTATTTCCACGGTACTCCACGCTGGTCAGCGTTCTCTCTAGTTCAATCGGGCCCCGTTCACACATAGCTTCAATCATACGTAGATTCGCGCTATGCGGCACGAACCAGTCAATCTGCTCAGGCAACAGGCCTGCTTGGGTAATCATCGCAGTTAATTGCTCAGGCACCATGCGTACAGCCCACTTATAGACCTCTCGCCCATTCTGCACCAGTGCCCCATTTCCTTGTAGAGCAACCCCATTCATCTGGTTGGAAAGTCCCGCCTTATAAAGATGGATACCGCCTTCTCCATTCGTACCAGATATTCCAGCCAGAAAGCCTCCCTCGGCCTCACCTGCTTCTTCGATCAGAACTGCACCAGCACCGTCGCCGAATAGCACACAGCTGGTCCGGTCTGTATAGTCCGTGATTTTGGACAACGTCTCTGCTCCGATCACCAATACTTTGCGATGTAACCCGCTGGTCACCAGACTATTGGCCAATTGTAGCCCGTAAGTGAATCCCGCGCACGCAGCATTCACATCGAGGACCCCTGTATGCGGAATACGTAGGTTCGCCTGTACACGCGATGCTGCACTGGGGAAAGCATATTCCACTGTACTGCTGGCTACAATGATCATATCCACATCCTCTACACGAACGGCATAACGACGTATCAGATCCTCTACAGCGCGGGTCGCCAGATCAGATACGAATTCATGCTCAGCTGCAATCCTCCGTTCCCTCATCCCTGTCCGCTGGACAATCCACTCATCACTGGTATCCACCAGCTTCTCCAGATCTGCATTACTTAATATTCGTTCAGGTACATAAGCACCTATGGCTGTAATTATGGCTTTGGATTGCATCATTTCGTATCACCCCACAGATTATTGAGAGCTTGCATAAGATATGGATCAGACTGTCAGAGTCTCCGTGCTCAGTGCTCAGTGTCAGTACTTTGTGCTTAGTGTTAACTACTATAGATATAATTATAGCATCAAGTCTTAGTACTTGGTACTAAAATATTTCAATGTTATATATTGCACTTACTTTGGAGTTACCCCAGTGCCGTGAAAACGAAGCTTAAATACCTCTTCTAGTCTTAGAATAACAGCCACTCTGGCTGGATCTAGCCCACATCAAAGGTAGGAATTCATCCTCCCTATACAAAAGAGCCAAAGCACTACTTTGGCCCGCGGGATTCATATGAATGGCTATTCTCTTTCCACCAGATAAGAGTGTAATCTGAAATAGGTCTGTCAGCAATATCAAGACAGTCCAGCTATCGTGTGCAGAAATATAAAAAAACCACCACCGAAACTCGGTAGTGGTTCTTGTGCTTGGCGGCGTCCTACT